>Ga0335396_10002569_pt1 | contig 21733 bp, 23 predicted proteins | sample FRY02_FD_205743 | JGI IMG/M metagenome (GOLD analysis project Ga0335396, IMG submission 205743) | Freshwater microbial communities from Lake Fryxell liftoff mats and glacier meltwater in Antarctica - FRY-02 (spades assembly) (version 2) | ecosystem: Environmental > Aquatic > Freshwater > Ice >... | reverse complement strand
GAGGATTAAAATTTCTCTTGGATCACTCAGCCCGCTCGAGTACCGAGCGAGCCTTGGGTATAAGATTTAAATCAATCCAACTTTATGTCCGCACCCCCCTCATTTTTACCGTCGTACGAAAACTCATATCAGCCCGGCACTCAACCACCAGCAAGCGAATAGGGCCCGTACCTTGAATTTGTAACAACAGTGAGCCGTCAAACTTGAGGCTTGACGCTAACAATGTCGCCGCAGCCAATAACTCGCCCAACACGTTTTGAACGGCAGGGTGGTAACTTTGGCGCGCAACCGTTTGTTGCCAAACGTCTTCAAGATGCACACTACAGACGCGAATACGTCTATCTTCAAATAGGAATTTTTTTAGTATATTTGACATGTCGTTAAGATAAAGACGAAAAAAAGATAGTTTTTGAAGTTAACGATATCATCTGTAGCAGTCAGCCATCAACACAACCTCACAAACAAAGCTAAATTGTTATAGGCGTTTTAATGACCGGCGGTAAACCGCAGCCCGTTCTTGATAATGAAGATTGCCTGCTTTGATGTTAGCCACTTCTTCATCAGTAAGGGTGCGTAAAATTTTTCCGACCCCAATCACTAAGCTACGCGGTGGAATAATTTTACCTTCAGGCACAATGGCACCCGCCCCGATCAAACAATCTTGCCCAATACGTGCATGATTTAAGACAATAGCCTGCATACCAATTAACGCACCCGACTCAATGAAGCAACCGTGCAACATGGCTTGATGCCCAACAGTGACGTTATGAGCAATGGTCAAAGGCGCGTCAGCATCGACATGTAAAACGCTACCCTCTTGAATATTGGTGCCGTTGCCAATGACGATGGGTGCATTATCACCACGAACGGTGACGTTAGGCCAAATGCTGGCGTGCTCGCCAATGGTCACGTCGCCAATAATCACGGCATTTTCAAATATCCAGGCGCTGGCGGCAACCTGGGGAATATTATGATCAAGTTGATACAGTGGCATTTTTTTTAGGCACATGAATGAGAGCGGTTCGGGCCCAGCGGTCGTGTAGAAACTGACCATCAGTTATAAACCAGGTGGGAATAAAAATAAGAAAGGGCGTGGCAACAATCAACATATCAACAGACGCCCAACCTGTACTGATAGATAACACTTGAATGAATGCTGCACCCAAAAGGGGTAGAGGCCAACACAGCACATAGCGCATCATCAGCTGCCAAGCCGCAGGCCGACTGCCATCAACGCTAACCAGTTTAATATGCCAAGCCTTCATTGGAAGTGTTTGGCCACCCCTATACCAACAAATTAAAAAGTAAAAACCGATGGCACAGAACAACCACACTTGTCGTGCACCACGAAACATTAAAGCGTGACGACTTTGCGTGAGGGTGTCAAATAAATAACCCGCTATAAATACCACCGCAAAAAGCAACACACCCTCGTACATCATTGAGGCGAAGCGCTTTAACCGGGTTGCTGCAGGAGGAAAGCTGAGCGTGATAGGTGGGAAAGTTGTTGAAGCCATAATCACATTATCGCGTGTTGTGCGCTTGGGGGTCACGATAGCTGGCTGCCACCAGATCGAATGCAAATAAGCGACAGTCAAGAGCCCCATTGTAAACAGGCGTTTTAAGTCGTGGCTTCAAACGCAAGTGCTTGGGTAAGTCGCGGTCAGATGAAATGACGTGCAGTTGCCAGCCTGCAAAGTGTTGTTTGAGCTGCTGCGCCCATTCTTTCCATAACGATAAGTCATAGGTATCTAATCGATCACCATAGGGTGGGTTGGTCACAATGAACCCAGGCTCACAAGGGGGTAGTGTTGACACCGCATCGCTGATAGAGAAATCTAGGCAAGTCGGGTCAAGACCTGAACGCTCGGCATTGCTCAGTGCGGCTTCGATCGCTTGGGGGTCAATATCAATACCTACAATTGGCGCCTCAAGTGCAGGCTTAATATTGAGCCGAGCATGGTCAAGCATCTCTTGCCAGCGCCGGCTATCGTGGTTGCGTAACCGTTCAAATGCAAAGGGGCGATGAATGCCGGGCGGTATGTTGAGTGATATCCAGGCCGCTTCAATCAAAATCGTGCCGCTTCCACAAAAGGGGTCAAACAAGGGTATGTGAGGTTGCCAGCCTGAGAGTGCCAGTAAGCCGGCAGCCAGGTTTTCTCGAAGTGGGGCTTCGCCTTTGTCAAAACGCCAACCTCGTTTGAACAGTGACTCGCCTGATGTGTCCAAGTATAGGGTCGCGGTAGTTTCGTCTAAAAAAACATGTACCCGTGCATCGGGTCTAACTGTATCTATAGATGGGCGTTCGCCTTCAAGGTCAAGTAAGCGATCGCAAATGCCGTCTTTAGCGACGAGGTTGCAAAACTGCAAGCTCTTCATTGGACTACGAATCGCTGAGGTATCAACCCGTAAAGTGCGCTCCGCGCCAAACCAACGTTCCCACTCAACGCTTTGAGTGAGGGCATAAATATCGTCTTCTGTGTAAACGTTGCCGTGGCCCACTCGCGCCAAAATGCGAGTGGCAATGCGGCTCATCAGGTTGGCTCGCATCACCCCAGACCAATCTGCAACAAAATGACACCCAGCTCGACCCCTTTGAACGTCTTCAAAACCAAGTTGTACAAGTTCTTCTTCAAGCATGTATTCAAGACCACTAGGGCAGGGTGCAAACACCTTAAAAGTTTGTGAAACGGGTTCACTATGTTTAGGTGAATGGCGTGCAACACGCTGATGATTGTTGGGCTTATCTGAGCTATCAGCTGTTTGACGAGCTGCTCGGTCGTTTGATGGGTGAGTATCACGAGTGCTTGACTGCCGATGGCCGTTGCGATTTGGTTTAGCGTCTGCTCGAGCAGGCCTGCGTGTCTTAGCCACTGCAGTTGTTTCTGGGGTTGGTGAAGTTTTGTTGCGTTCGACGCGTAAACGCGCAACCGCATGCGCTCTTGCCCCTGTTTTGACTGAACTGGCATCAGACCTTAAGCGGCGTAAAACGGGCGAGTCTGATGACCTACCTGTACCATTAGCCGATGATTCAGAGTTCTTTGCTTTAAGGGTCAAAGTTTTTGGTGAGGAGGGTTTCGTGTTGTCAGTCATGTGTCGCTTAAGGTAATTAAATCAAAATAAAAGGCTTGATAATGACCAGCGCAGTGATGGCAATTAAGAGCAAAACGGGTACTTCATTAAACCAACGAAAATAGACATGCGAGTGCCGATTTTGTTTGGTTTCAAAACGTTTGAGATAAATGGAACAGGCGTGGTGGTAGCCCAGAATCACCACAACCAAAAGTAGTTTCAGATGCATCCACCCTTGTGTTGCACCATAGCCAATGCCATAGTACAGGTATAGCCAAAGCCCCAGTAATACAGCCGGCACCGCTAAAATGGTCATGAATCGAAACAATCGTCGCGACATGCCCACTAGGATGTCGTAAACCTTAGGGTCATCGGTTTGGGCCAAGTTGACGTAAATGCGCGGTAAATAAAACAGACCTGCAAACCAAGAGGCAACAAAAACAATATGAAACGTTTTAACCCAAAGCATATTTAATATCCGTTTTAATTCGTTGAATTGCACGTTGAATTGAACGTTGAACTGCACTTAATAAAACGATTCCCTATGGGTTTTTTTTAACGTTCACCCCATTTGGCGTTAGGAATAAATGATACTAACCCCGTGTTTGTCCATGACCGCGCAACACCCACTTATAAGTGGTGAGACCCTCGAGCCCAACGGGGCCTCTAGCATGCAGACGGTTGGTTGAAATACCAATTTCAGCACCCAACCCATATTCAAAGCCGTCAGCAAAACAAGTGGGTAAATTAACGTATACCGAACTGGAGTCAACCTCACGTTGAAAACGCTCAGCTGTTTCAATGTCTTGCGTCACAATTGAATCTGTATGGCCTGAACCCCACTGTGCAATATGTGACATGGCCGTATCAATATTGGGCACGACTTTGATAGCTAATATAGGGCCTAAATACTCGGTTCCCCAATCTTCTTCGGTTGCTAACTGGGCTGAAGGTACGATTTTAAGTGTTTGGGTGCACCCGCGTAATTCGACACCATGTACCTGTAAACGTTGTGCAATGCAGGGTAAAAATTCAGCCGCAACGCTTTCATGCACAAGTAACGTTTCCATAGCGCCACACACGCCGTAACGATAGGTTTTAGCGTTGAACGCAATCTCTTCGGCCATGGTTAAATCTGCAGCTTGATCAACATATACATGGCAATTGCCGTCTAGGTGTTTGATCATGGGGACGGTCGCTTCTTTTGCCAGACGACTAATTAAGCTTTTGCCGCCACGCGGCACAATGACATCAATGTAGTCAGTTAGTGTGACCAAGTGACCGACTGCAGCACGGTCAGTAGTTTCAACCATCTGTACCGCTTGCGAGGGTAAGTCGGCAGCTGCTAAACCGGCTGAAATGATTTCACCCAAACGTATGTTGCTATAAAAAGCCTCACTGCCCCCTCTCAAAATGCAGGCATTGCCTGACTTGAGGCACAAAGCCGCCGCATCAATCGTAACGTTTGGCCGAGATTCGTAAATAATACCAATCACACCAAGTGGGACACGCATTTGTGATACATGCATGCCATTGGGCCGAATGCTGGTGGGGCCCAAGCTACCTACAGGATCGGACATGAGTGCAATTTGGCGTAAGCCTTGCGCCATGTGATCAATGGTTTTGTCAGTCATCAATAGTCGGTCAATTAGCGGCGCCTCAAGTTGTTGAGCTTGCGCTTTTTCAACATCTTGCTTATTGACCTGTTTAAGTTCAGCGCGCGCAGCCAACACGCCTTCAGCCATGGACTCTAAGGCATGCGCCTTTTGCGTACCACTTGCCCGCAACATCTCACGCGCAGCGCGTTTTGCTTGTTGACCTAAAAGATTTACGTGCGTTTCGATGTTCATCGTTGTCATGATTTTTAACCTAGCAAAGTATGGGCTAGTTTAGCCTGCCCGGCTAACACCCACTCGCATCATCAGCCTAGCCATTTCGTCCCATGCATTATTAAGTTTTCCAGGCACTGCAATACCTTTGATCAATCGATCAACCTCATGTGCATGGGCGACGGCCATGGGCCATTGGTTTGCTGGCACTCTATCAAGCGCTTGCTTCACGAGGGCTTCACGTTGACCAAAAATACGCATTGATTTAAAAGCACTGAAACGGTCTTGACCATTTTTTTGAGCTAGGGCAATACGAGCAAGAGTACGAATTTCTTCACCGACAGCCCATAGCACTAGGGGCAATGCTTCACCCTCAGCGCGCAAACCCTCTAGAATTTTGATCATACGATTGGTTTGACCCGACAGCATGGCATCACGTAAAGCAAATACGTTGTAACGTGCCACATCAAGCACCGCATCTTGAATTTGCATCAGGCTTATTTCGCCTTCTGGGTAAAGTAAGCCTAATTTGAGTATTTCTTGATGGGCAGCCAGTAAGTTACCTTCAACTTTATCTGCCAACCATTGTAAGCCTTCACTTCGCGCCGTTTGTTGTTGTCGAGCCAAACGTTCACCTACCCAAATGGCTAAGTTCGCCCGGTTTATATCGGCTAGCTCAATAACAGTTGCTGTAGCAAAAATGGCCTTAGCCCACTTACTTTCTTTGGTTGCCGTTTCAAGTTTTGGTAGCTGTAAAAAAGTCAGTACATCGTCAGCTTGTCTACCTGCACAACGATTGGCCAATGCAAACAAGGCGTCGCCACCTGTTTTCCCCGGCTTGCCCGTGGGCAGGGCAATATCAATAAGCTGTTTATCACCAAAGAGTGAGCCCGAACCTGAGGCGGTTGAGAGCTGAGACCAATCGCTACGTGAATCAAGTACTAAGCGGGTGCGCTCAGTGAAGCCGGCGTTGCGTGCAGCCTCTCTGAGTTGATCGTGGGCTTCAATCACTAAAAGTATTTCATTGCCCGTGATGACGCATAAAGCTGGAAATTCAACTTCGGATCGGGCGAGTTTGCTTAGAAAATTAGCGTTTTGAGTGGCCATGCTCTGTTCATTATCGAAATGAAGGTATAGGGGGTGGGGCTGCTTTGGGTAAAGCGTTCACAACCGGTTCACCGTTACCTTCGCCCTCTTCATTTTTAGGTGGGGCTAATAGCGCCTCATAACTCTGCCGCACGTCGGGGGCGGTAATGCGTCGAATAATGCGAGCCACTAAGCTCTTTTGCATATCGCGAAATAATGTAGCTTGTTCACTTTCTTTGGCTTGAACCACGCGATCGTCGAACGGTAGCTCGCGAATTGAAGTCAAGTTTGTGTCGGGTAAGATGATTTGATTCTTTGAGTTAACAATACGAAATACAAACTTTAAAGTTAGCTCATACTCTTCAACACGACCTTGTGCATTTAACGAGACGGCCCGTGCATTACGTACCTCGCTGATTTGTTGAAGCTGAGCCTGATAAGGTTCCGAGGCAGGCTGCTGTTTGTTAAGGTTATTAGCAACTGATAGGGTGCTGGTCATTGAACCAACGTTGCTTAACTGAGTATTTGGGGTGCTTACGAAAGCCGTGGCGCTATCACTGGGCTCAATAATGGTGGTGTTGGGCGAGGCGGCTTTAATGGCGCGACGAATATCAGCACCAAACTGAGTGTTTTCAGGAATCGTGATTGACAGGGTGTCAAAGGGTAGGGGGGTTGACCCCTGCATTTGAAAACCACAACCCGTTAACCCGATTAAAAGGGCGAATAGTGGTAGTCGAGTCAGTAAACGTACGCATTCAAACATGACCATACCTTGTATTTAGTTAGCCCACTACATTAACCAGTTTACCCGGCACGACAATCACACGTTTAGGCGCTTGACCAGCTAAAAATTTGATGACAGCCTCATGCTGTTGTGCCAAGTTGGCAATCTCATCTTTACTGGCAGCCGTAGCCACCTTAATTGAACCCCTGAGCTTGCCATTGATTTGTAACATGTACTCTATTTCATCGGTCTCAAGAGCACTTTCATCGACTGTTGGCCAAGCCGTGTCAAGTAAATCTCCTGACACAGCAGCAAAACCCAGCTCGTTCCAAAGTGTCCAGGTTAAATGCGGCACAACAGGGTAAAGTACTCGCAACAAAATACTCATGGTTTCGGTGATCACGGCGCTTTGATGCACATCGTGTTCAAGCTTAGCCGACTCAATGGTGTTTAGCATTTTCATGCAGGCTGACACCACCGTGTTGTATTGCATACGCTCATAATCAAAATCAGCTTGTTTGAGTAGCGTGTAAATATCAAAGCGAAGTTGTTTAACAGCGGTGCTTGCTTGCTTCCAGTCAGGTTTTTGTGCGCTTTGCAGCTGCAACTGCAATTGAATGGTCGGATGCTGGTTATAGGCTTGTGACCAGACGCGCTTAATAAAGCGCATTGAGCCGTCAATGCCTGAGTCTGACCATTCAAGTGTTTGCTCAGGCGGGCTAGTGAACATGACAAATAGTCGTGCGGTATCAGCACCTTGTCGTTCAATCAAAGCCTGTGGGTCGACACCGTTATTCTTTGACTTAGACATGGTGCCCATACCACCATATTCAATGGCACGACCATCTTGACGATGCTTTGCACCGACTATGGCGCCACGCTCATCGAAGAGGTTTTCAACGTCTTGAGGCCAATGGTACTCTATACCGCCTTTAGCGTTACGCTCGAAGTAGATATGATTAAGCACCATTCCTTGACACAGTAAACGTGTAAAGGGCTCGTCAAACTTGACTAAACCCATATCACGCATGACTTTTGTCCAAAAGCGGGCATATAACAAGTGCAAAACAGCATGCTCAATGCCGCCAATGTATTGATCCATTGGCATCCAGTAATCGTTACGGGTATCAACCATAGCTAAAACATTTCCAGGTGATGTGTAGCGCATAAAGTACCAAGACGAATCTACGAAAGTGTCCATCGTGTCAGTTTCGCGTTGTGCTGGTTTGCCGCAGGTTGGGCAAGCACAATTTAAAAACGCAGCATGTTTGGCGAGTGGGTTGCCCGACCCATCAGGAATAAGGTCGTCAGGTAAAACAACCGGCAAGTCTTTTTCAGGTACAGGTACCGCACCGCATTCATCACAATGAATGATGGGAATGGGCGTGCCCCAATAACGTTGACGCGAAATGCCCCAGTCGCGTAAGCGCCACGTCGTTTGGCGTTTGCCAACGCCTTGATCTTCAAGCACTTGACCTATTTCAGTCATGGCTTCTTTTGAAGTCTTTCCTGAAAATTTATCAGAGTTAATCAAGTGACCGCTGGCTTTATCGGCATACCAAGCTTGCCATTTTTCTGTATCAAATTGATGTTCACCGACTTGAACGACTTGTTTAATCGCCAACTTGTATTTCAAAGCGAAAGTAAAATCACGCTCATCATGAGCGGGTACGCCCATGACAGCTCCATCACCATATGACATCAACACATAGTTACCCACCCACACTTCAATGGCTTCTTGAGTGAAGGGGTGTTTGACAAACAACCCTGTCGCCATACCTTCTTTTTCACGGGTGGCAAGCTCTGCTTCGGTTGTACCACCTGCTTTGCATGTCTCGATAAAGGCCGACATAGGGGGGTTGTCTAGAGCGGCTAGCTGCGCTATGGGGTGCTCGGGTGCTACGGCACAAAAAGTCACACCCATTAAGGTATCAATGCGGGTCGTGAACACAAACATTTGGCCATCTTGAATCAAATGGCCTTGTGAGTCTTTTATGTCGTGCTTAAAAGCAAACCGAACGCCTTCACTTTTGCCCAACCAGTTTTCTTGCATGAGGCGAACGCGCTCAGGCCAGCCCGGCAAACCATTTTGTGCGTACTCAAGCAGCTCGGGTGCATAATCAGTAATTTTTAAATAGTAGCCAGGAATTTCTCGCTTTTCCACTAAAGCGCCAGAGCGCCACCCACGTCCATCAATCACTTGCTCATTAGCCAGCACAGTGTTGTCAACAGGGTCCCAGTTGACCATCTGAGTTTTTTGATAAGCAATGCCTTTTTCAAGCATTTTTAGAAAAAGCCATTGGTTCCATTTGTAATACTGCGGGTCGCACGCACACATTTCACGTGACCAATCTATAGCTAACCCCATCGCATTCATTTGCTTTTTCATGTAAGCAATGTTTTCGTATGTCCAGCGAGCAGGGGGGACTTTTGATTTGATGGCTGCATTTTCAGCCGGCATGCCAAAAGCGTCCCACCCCATCGGCATGAGCACGTTGTAACCCCGCATACGAAGTTGCCGCGTCATCATGTCATTAATGGTGTAGTTGCGTACATGCCCCATATGTAGCTTGCCGCTGGGGTAAGGCAACATTGAGCATGAGTAAAACTTTGGCTTAGGGTTACCTTGAGCATCAACAGCCTGCTCGGTCACGCGATAAACGTCATGTTTTACCCATTGTGATTGGGCATGGGCTTCGACAGATGTGGGTGAGTATTTTTCTTGCATGCTTTAGTTTAGGTGCTTTGGGGTAGGGTTGGTTATGAAGGCTGATTTAAGCCTTACATTATAGGTGTGGCTTAAACGAATAAACCCCGCACAGGCGGGGTTTATTGAATACTTTGTCGCATTAAGCCCCAAAGTTATGGGTGTTTTAAGTTATGTTAGAGGCGTAAACACAACCAATAACATTGACGTAAACATTACTTTAATTTAGTTTCTTTGTAGTCGACGTGTTTGCGTGCAACTGGATCGTACTTTTTCATCAACAGTTTGTCAGGTGTTGAACGTTTATTTTTAGTGGTTGTATAAAAATGGCCTGTGCCAGCAGTTGACTCAAGCTTAATTTTTTCGCGTGTACCTTTTGCCATGATTTGCCCCTTTAAGCCGCTTGCGTATTAACGCGTAGTTCATTCGCGCGTATTTCAGCGAGCACAACGTCGATACCGTTTTTGTCAATGGTACGAATACCGTTGGCTGAAACACGCAGGCGAACCCAGCGGTTTTCGCTTTCAACCCAAAACCGACGTGACTGTAGGTTAGGCAAGAAACGACGTTTGGTTTTGTTGTTTGCGTGTGAAACATTGTTGCCCGACATGGGGCTTTTACCTGTTACTTGGCAGACTCGTGCCATAGCTGCACCTTCAATTAGATAGATTTTATACGATTCAAGCACGCTACTATACCGTAAAAACACGCATTAAATCAAGTGGAGTCTGAGGGTTTTGCCACTTTGGGGCTGAATTGCCTAAACCAATGGTCTAAAGTACTAAAAAAATGGATCTGTAAAATGTTGAGATGGCGTATTCATGACGCATATAACCGATACTTAAAATAGAAAAGAAAACTGATTACTGAAACCATCTTAGGGAACATGATAAGTTTTTTTTGCTCTACCTTGAGTTATCCTCAAGGGGTATTTAAAACAACTTTATTAAGGAGTGAAACATGCGTGAGGTTTTCGTCGTTGCGGCCGCTAGAACGGCAATTGGTGATTTTGGGGGTGGTTTGAAAGATGTGTCCCCCTGCGATTTGGGTACAACAGTTGTTAAAGCTGTTCTTGAGCGAAGCGGGGCTGACCCCGCGCAAATTGGGCATCTTGCGTTTGGTCATGTGGTTCATACCGAACCGCGAGACATGTATTTATCGCGTGTCGTAGCTGTTAATGGTGGCTTACCCCACAGCGTTTCGGCATTTAACGTTAATCGTTTATGCGGCTCGGGTCTGCAAGCCATTATTTCGGCTTCGCAATCTATTTTGCTGGGCGATACAGAAATGGCCATCGGCGGCGGCGCTGAGTGCATGAGTCGTGGCGGTTATTTATCTGAGACCATGCGTTTTGGTGCCCGTATGGGCGACACAAAAGTGGTTGACATGATGGTTGGTGCTTTAACAGACCCATTTGGTCGTATGCACATGGGTGTTACCGCTGAAAATGTCGCTAAAAAATTTGATATTACCCGTGAAGACCAAGACAAACTCGCCACCGAATCGCATCGCCGCGCTGTGCAGGCCCAAGACGAAGGTCGGTTTAAAGATCAAATCGTGCCGGTGATCATTAAAACGCGTAAGGGTGAGGCGACGTTTGATGTTGACGAACACCCCCGTCGTGATATCTCGATGGAAAGCTTAGGTAAATTGCGCGCGGTCTTTGCTAAAGAAAATGGAACGGTCACAGCAGGTAATGCATCAGGTATTAACGATGGCGCAGCTGCAGTGTTGATAATGAGTGGCGAAGCAGTCAAATCAAGCGGTGCTAAACCTATGGCTCGGCTGGTGGCATACGCCCATGCGGGTGTTGACCCTGAAATCATGGGTATCGGTCCCGTACCAGCTAGCAATATGGCACTTAAGCGTGCGGGTTTAACTGTTGACCAAATGGACGTCATTGAAGCGAACGAGGCGTTTGCTGCACAAGCGTGCGCAGTCAGCAAAGAGTTGAAGCTGAATAGCGACAAAGTAAACCCCAATGGTAGTGGTATTTCTCTAGGCCACCCGATTGGTGCGACGGGTGCCATTGTGACCACTAAAGCGCTCTACGAGCTTCATCGCATCAAAGGTCGCTATGCACTTGTAACCATGTGCATTGGTGGTGGTCAAGGTATTGCGGCTATTTTTGAACGCGTTTAAAAGGCTTTTTTTATTAGCGATTAAATACTGTCACTCAAAAAACCGCTTCTAAATAAGGTGTTTTAAAAGGTTAGTCTGTTGATAATACAGCCTAACCTTTTTTGTTTAATAGGGCGCTCGAAAGTTCTTTTCGTTTGGGGAAAGGTGTAACTAGGCGTTTAACCGGCAGAGGTTGTTAAAGATGACCCATTTCAGCCATAGACGACACATATTGGCCAGACACAATTAAATGGTCGTGTAACTGCACATCAATTAAATACAATGCTTTTTTAAGTTGTGTGGTCAAATGAATATCAGCTTGACTGGGTTGTGCTGAACCCGATGGGTGGTTATGCGCCAAAATCAGGGCGCTGGCATGGTGTTGAAGCGCTGACTTCACTATTTCTCTTGGGTATATTGACGTTTGTGTCAGAGTGCCGCGCGAAACTTCCTCAATCGTAATTAATCTATTTTGAGCATTCAGGTAAATGGCCATGCAATGTTCGATCTGCAAATGCGCGAGCTTATGTTGACAAAACGACCTGACATGTTCAGGTTGCCCCATCAGATCACCCACTTTAATTTTCTCTAGTGCGGCACGCGTACAAAGTTCTTTAATCGCAACGATCGCCGAGACTTTAGCTTGCCCCAGGCCGTGGGTTTGAATCAATCTGTCAGCTCTTGCATTTAATAAATTAGAAAGACCCCCATATTGATTCAGTAAATCTCGGGCATAGGCGACGGCATGCTGCCCCCGAATACCGCTACCGAGTATGATGGCTAAAAGTTCTGCATCGGTTAGTGTTTGCGCGCCTTGATCAAATAATCTTTCGCGCGGCCTTTCTGCCGGCCCAAGTGTTTCACATAGTGTCATATTGCAGGCTTTAAAATACCAAAATTAAACAACGCACACAGTGACATAACTTTATGATTTCTACTGATTCAACGCCTCAAATTGTCCTTGAGCATTCATACCTAACCTTGCATTACCGCATCGTGATTGAAAGTGGCGAGGGGGCTGGTAATGCTTTTATTGACACTTTTGACGGTAGACCCGCCACCTTGCAGTTAGGTGTTGGGCAATGGGCACCGGGTATTGAGATTGCCTTATTTGGGCGACCTGAGGGTGACTGCTTTAGTTTGCATATTGCAGCAACCCAAGCCTATGGTGACCGTAACCCAGATTTAGTGCAGCGCGTTACGCGAGCCATGCTGATTCAAAATGCAGGGGTTGAAACTGACGCTGAATTCACTCCTGGCGACATGGTTAATTTCACCGCACCAAATGGTGGGCAGTATGCTGGTGTTTTAAAAGAAATTGATCAAGATTTTGCGGTGTTTGACTTTAATCACCCCTTAGCAGGGCGTGACTTGCGCATTGACATCGACTTACTAGGGGTTTTGTGATGGTGGCATTTCAATCGGTACCTAATAACGCTATTGAGGTTGTCCTCGCGCAACCGCGTGGCTTCTGTGCCGGTGTTGACCGCGCCATCGAAATCGTTGAACGAGCATTAACTATTCATGGCCGACCTATTTATGTACGGCATGAAATTGTTCACAATCGTTTTGTTGTTGAAGATTTGCGTGACAAGGGGGCCGTTTTTGTCAAAGAACTAGAGGAAGTGCCGGCCGGAGGTATCGTGGTGTTTTCAGCGCACGGCGTGTCACAAGCCATTCGTGCAGACGCTGAATCGCGTGGATTGCGTGTTTTTGATGCTACCTGCCCCTTAGTTACCAAAGTGCACGTAGAGGTCTCAAAAATGCGTGCTGCACAGCTTGAGGTCATTATGATTGGCCATGCCGGCCACCCTGAGGTAGAAGGCACCTTGGGTCAAGCGCAAGATGGCATGTACTTAGTTGAAACAGTCGAAGATGTTCAAAAATTAGTGGTTAAAGATACTTCAAAATTAGCGTTTGTGACGCAAACAACATTGTCAGTTGATGATGCCAAAAGCGTCGCCGATGCATTGCGGCAGCGCTTTCCATCTATCGTTGAGCCCAAGAAAAGTGATATTTGTTATGCCACTCAGAATCGACAAGATGCCGTCAAAATAATGGCACCACAAAGTGATTTAGTACTGGTGATTGGTAGTGCCAACAGTTCAAATTCAAACCGTTTACGTGAAGTGGCAGAACGTTTAAACGTTCCAGCTTATTTAATAGATGGCCCAGAGGCTATTGACCCTGCTTGGTTGGTTGATCGAAAGCGCATTGGCATTACGGCTGGGGCTTCAGCACCTGAAGTATTGGTGCAGAGCGTGATAAATCGTTTGAAGACGATTGGCGCGGTATCAGTTCGACAAATGGAAGGGTTGGTTGAGCACGTGTCGTTTCCGTTGCCCCGAGGCCTATCTGATAAGTCATCATACAAAAAGGGCTTGTCTGTTGCTAAACAAGCCCTCTCTAAATCTTAACCGTTTGCCTTTTACTGAGTTTAGATATTCAGTGCTTAAATGATGAACTTAAATTATGTATAAGCCAATTAAGCATTTAAATCATTTCGCATGCACTACGATGTTACTTTACCCATAATGGTGTCAGGCAAGAACAGCGTAATTTCTGGCACGTAAGTAATTACCATCAAGAAACCCAGCAAAACCATTAACCATGGCATTGCGGCTTTCACCACGTTCATAATCGGCATACCGGTAATGCCTGACGTGACAAACAGGTTCAGACCGACCGGTGGTGTGATCATGCCAATTTCCATATTCACCACCATAATAATACCGAGGTGAATGGGGTCAATGCCAAGCTTGACCGCAATGGGAAAGAAAATCGGAGCCAAAATCAAAATGATGGCTGTGGGTTCCATAAAATTACCCGCAATCAATAAGATGATATTGACTACAACTAAGAACATCCAAGGTTCCATACCGAAAGCAACAATCTGCTCAGCAATCATTTGCGGAATGCGTTCAGACGTTAATACATGAGCAAATAACATCGCGTTGGCGATGATAAACATCAGCATGACAGTTGTTTTTGACGCGTCGATAAAAACCTTTGGTAATTGTTTGATACTAATATCGCGGTAAACAAAAAATGAAATCAACACGGCGTAAATTGCTGCCACAGCTGCGGCTTCCGTTGGGGTGAAAATGCCGCCATAAATGCCACCCATGATAATGACGAGTAACAAAAACCCCCAAAACGCATCTCGGCCAGAAATGATGATTTCTTTCCAAGAGGCGACAGGTAGCGCGGGTAAGTTTTTAATTCGTGCCGCAATATAGATTGCAATCATTAAAGCTAGGGCTAATACAATAGCGGGTACTAAGCCGGCGATAAACATGCGGCCCACTGAAACTTCAGTGACAGAAGCATAAACCACCATGACGATCGAGGGTGGCATCAAAATGCCCAATGTGCCAGCATTACAGAGCACACCTGCTGCAAAGTTTTGGGTGTAACCAGCTTTCACCATGCCCGCAATCATGATTGAACCGATCGCTACAACTGTTGCAGGTGAGGAACCCGATACGGCGGCAAAAAAAGTACAGGCTAGCACTGCTGCGATAGCGAGACCACCACGAATATGACCTACGCATGACACCGCAAATCGAATTAAGCGTTTTGCCACTCCACCTGTTGACATCATTGCCCCACCTAAAATAAAGAAGGGTATGGCAACCAATGTGTAATGTTCTGACGTTTCAAATAACTTTAAGGCCAGTGAGGCCAGTGAGTCGTGACCAAAAAAGATTATGGTCAACATGCTCGACAGGCCGAGTGCTATGGCGATCGGCATGCCCAAAAACATAAAGGCGAATAAAAACAAGAAAAGGGAAAATGTACTCATTTTTTATTTCCCGATGCAAGGGGGGATGAAGGTGCAAAAGCGTTGATGGCTTCTTGTGCCTCGTCAACCAATTCGATGTTGTATTGTTTTCTTTGAATAAGCCTGATCAAGACTTGCGTAAATCGTATGAAAATCAGGGCGAAGCTAAAGGGCATGACAGCACGAGGGATCCATTGTGGCAGCCAACCAATGTCTTGTGACAGCAGGCCAATATCCATTATTTTATTGACGTAAACCGTCGCGCCATAACAGATAATGCCCGCATAAAGCATGCAGAGCAATGTAGCAATAATTGCGAAGAAGCGTTGACGTTCAAGCGGTAGTTTTTTGACAAACACATCAACGCCAATGTGAGCACCCGAACGAATACCCCAAGCCGCGCCTAAAAAGATTAACCACGCGAACATAAATGTGGTCAATTCAAATGACCAATCAATACTTGATTTAAGTACATATCTGAAGAAAACGTTGGTGCCCGTCATCAGTGTCATGCCAGCGAGTAACGAGGCAATGACAAATTCTTCAAAATGATTAATAAAGTTTTTCATCAGCAAAAAAAGGCACGTATTAAACGCACCCTTACCTTCAAAGTTTAGGAGTAGAACTTACTGTTTGTTGGCGGCTTGAGCAGCTTTGATGTTTTCTTGACCAATATTTGCTTCAAATTTTTTCCAAACAGGTTCCATTGCGGCTTGCCAAGCTTTTTGTTGAGCAGGGGTTAATTTAACAACTTTAGCTTTATTATCAGCAATGACTTTGGCTTTGGCGTCTTCATTCTTTTTCCCGGCAATTGAGTTACCGTAAACAGTTGCTTCAACCATGGCTTCTTCTAGACCCATACGTACTTTTGGGGGTAGTTTGTCCCAGAAGGCTTTGTTTGTGACAACCATGTAGTCAATCACGCCGTGGTTCGTTTCAAGAATGGTGTCTTGCACTTCGTGAAATTTCTTTGAGTAAATGTTTGACCAGGTATTTTCTTGGCCGTCAACAACGCCAGTTTGCAAGCCTTGGTAGACCTCAGCAAAAGCCATTTTTTGTGGGCTGGCACCTAGTTGCTTAAATTGCGCTTCCAAAACATCTGAAGATTGAATGCGGAATTTTTGACCTTTTACGCTTTCAGGCAAAAGAATGGGTTTATTTGAAGATAGTTGCTTAGCGCCGTTGTGCCAGTAAGCTAAACCGGTAAGACCTTTTTTGTCCATAGACTTAAGTAGGGCTTGACCTTGTGGGCTTGATTGGAAACGATCAACTGCAGCCATGTCGTTGAACAAGAAAGGCAAGTCATAGACAGCGAGTTTCTTGGTGTAGCGGTCAAATTTTGAAAGTGAGGGGGCAATTAATTGCACATCACCTAGCAACAAAGCTTCGAGTTCTTTTGAATCGCCAAACAGCTGTGAGTTAGGGAACACTTCAATTACGACTTGGCCTGGCAATTTCTGTTCGGCCAACTCTTTGAACTTCATGGCAGCGAGGCCCTTAGGGGTGTTGTCTGCAACCACGTGGCTGAATTTAATCACAATAGGCTTGTTTTGAGCCTGCGCGGGTGACATCGCAAAAGCGATGGCACATAAAGTAATACTTGATAGGGTTTTGCGAATCATATTAAAATCTCCTAATTGAACTAATAATATTTTATCTAAGTTAACGCCGATACAACTTAGGGTAAGCCCTAGATAGGGCTTTTGTTTTTTTAATAAATATGACTTATTTTTACAAATATCGAAAATGTGAAAGGCTTTCAAGATCTTCTGGTATTGGTTCTCATAGCACTGTTGCGCTCAATCTTTGAGCCGTTTTGATATAGGCAAAATTAACACTTTAGTAGAAGCCACCGAACAGAAGTCACCGAATAAAAAACTCATGCCTAAAGAGCTATTATTAAATATGTAGTAAAAAAAACCTTTATCAAAGTTTAAAATCAATAATCTTAATAAAACATGAAATTTATGACACGCATGATCGACTTGATCTTTAAAGCTGCTCGTTGTTCCGCTATTTTTGGGGGCGCAATTCTGGCATTGATTATTTTGATGGTTGTGATCAGCATAGCAGGGCGCACATTCATTTTTTTGGGCTTTACCCCCATATCCGGTGATTTTGAGTTAGTAGAGGTCGGTACGGCAGTAGCCGTATTTTTCTTTTTACCTTGGTGTTTTCTTAAGGCCGGGCATGCTAGTGTCGATGTCGTATTTAAGCATCTTCCTAAACCAGTGCAATGGTTAATTGTGACGTTAAGTGACTTCTTAATGTTGGTTCTGTGGTTAGTGTTGAGTCAACGCCTGTGGGTCGGTATGGTTGAAAAAAAAGACAACTTTGAAACTACCTTTATTTTACTGATGCCGCTTTGGTGGGGCTACGCCTTGTGTATGGTCGGTGCCGCGACGGGTTGCTTGGCTTACTTTGCTAAAGTACTCATTGATTTTCGCTTAGCGCAGTACCCGAAAGGCTGGGTAATTGATTCGAGCAAGCGCAGTTAGTATGTTGCCTATTGAAGTGGCCCTATGGTCATTCCCCATGCTATTAACCATGATTTTTATACGTTTACCCATCGGTTTAAGTATGGCGTTGTGTGGTTTGGTGGGTTCTTTCTTTCTTTATGGTTCAGCACCACCTGTACTTAATCAACTGAAACAAGTCACATACGGCATTTTCTCAAATTACAGCTTGTCGGTTATTCCCCTATTTTTATTGATGGGCCAGTTGGCTGCGTTGGGTGGTTTATCACAAGCGCTATTTAAGGCGGCTGAAGCCTGGGTAGGGCATCTCAGGGGCGGTGTTGCCATGGCGACTGTTGCAGCCTGTGCAGGTTTTGGTTCGATTTGTGGTTCATCTCTGGCGACCGCGGCCACCATGGGACAAGTTGCCTTGCCTGAGTTAAAAAAAGCAGGGTATTCGGGTGGCTTATCGACCGCTTGCTTGGTCGCTGGTGGAACCCTGGGCATTTTAATTCCGCCGTCTGTTGTACTGGTTATCTACGCTATTTTGACTGAACAAAACATTGCTAAGTTGTTTCTGGCAGCGTTTATTCCCGGTGTTTTAGCTGCCCTGAGTTACGCTGTAGTGATTGCAGTTTATGTGCGTATTTTTCCAAAAAGTGCGGGTACAACGCCCCCTTTACCTATGGTGCAACGCTGGGTAGTCACCGCTAAAGTGTGGCCGGTGTTATTAATTTTTTTTGCTGTTGTCGGGGGTATCTATAACGGCATTTTTACCCCAACCGAAGGTGCTGCAGTGGGTGCATTCGGCACTGGTTTGGCCGCTTGGTCGACGGGTGGTCTAAGTCGTAAAAGCTTAGCGCATGCTGTGTACGGCACTGCGGTTGGTGCCGGCATGATTTTTATGATTGTGTTGGGGGCAGCCCTCTACAACGCCTTTCTAGCACTTTCACAATTGCCACAAGAGATGGCTGTTTGGGTGGGCACTTTAGGCCTGACCCCTTGGGTAGTATTAATAGTGATCTTAATTACCTATCTATTACTGGGTTGCGTGATGGATTCTTTATCGATGATTTTACTCACCATACCTATTATCTTCCCCATGGTCATGGGCCTTGATTTTGGTCTAAGCCCTGAAGAAACCGCTATTTGGTTTGGTATATTGGTTCTAATTGTGGTTGAAGTGGGGCTTATTACGCCACCCGTGGGTATGAATCTATTTGTTGTTAACAACCTTGCTCAAGACACACCTATTGCCCATACTTATCGAAGCGTGATTCCTTTTGTACTAAGTGACTTGGTGCGCATAGCAATTTTGGCAGCTTTTCCAATCATTACGCTCTTTGTTTTGCGTTTTTAACCTTAAATTCAAATAATTGTTGTGTAACAAATGGTGCTTGAAAGTTAGTATCGATACATACCCTAATTAGGCTGCATATATGAATATAAATATTAAATATTTAGTAATGGTTGCTACCTTGGTTACATCTACATTTGTTGTACAAGCGCAAGATTCAGTGCAAAAACCCATCGTACTAAAAGTGCAGCATTTTCAAGGCCCTCAGTCGGTTGAACAAACGCAGATGTTGGGCGGTTGGTGTGAATCTATAGCAAAAGATTCAAAGGGTCGTTTGCAATGCCAAATTTACCCCTCAATGCAGCTTGGTGGTAAGCCTAATCAATTATTTGACCAAGCAAAAGACGGTGTGGTCGATGTCGTCTGGACAATGGCGGGTTACACCCCAGGTCGCTTTACCAAAACACAAGTGTTTGAGCTGCCCTTCATGATGACTGAACCGATTGGTACCAGCCGTGCCGCCTGGAACTTCGTAGAAAAAAATGCGCAAGATGAATATAGAGGCGTCAAGCTACTTGCGGTTCATGTGCATGGCCCTGGCGTTATTTTTAGTAAAAATAAACCTATCGAAACCATGCAAGACTTCAAGGGTACTAAGGTACGAGCACCCACAGCAAATATTAACAAAACGTTAGCTCAGATGGGTGCTACCCCTGTTGGTATGCCTGTGCCGCAAGTTCCAGAAGCGTTGTCTAAGGGGGTGATTGAAGCGGCTGTGATTCCGTGGCAAGTGGCCCCAAGCTTAAAAATTAACGAGTTAACCCAGTTTGCTTCTGAAACTGACCCTAATTTCCCAGCCCTATACACGGCTGTGTTCATCATGCCCATGAATAAAGCTAAGTATGATTCATTACCCGATGATCTTAAGGCCGTTATAGATAAAAACTCAGGTCAAGACCTTTCCGTTAAATTTGCGACTATACACACGGGTGAAGACAAGCCCAGCCGTCAAGTTTTTGTCAACACAGCAGGCTACAAAATCAATACTATTCCTGCTTCTGAACTTCTAAAGTGGCAGGCTGTTACGAATCAGCTTGATGACGTTTGGGTTGCAGACGTAAACAAGCGTGGGGGTAACGGTAAAGCCCTATTGCAAGAGGCTAAAGACATGATCAAACAAAACAACCCCAAATGATTTGTTAACCACTTATATTTAAAACCGCAAGCACGTCATTTAAATTTGACCCAACATAGTGGGGTTGAGCGCCAATCGTTTCAAACGGTAAGTCTTGCCGATTGACCCAAAACGTTGTGAAGCCAAACCAACCTGCGCCGATGATGTCCCATGCGTTACTTGAGACAAAAAGTACCTCATTTTTATCGACTGTCATACCCTGGCTAAGCAAAGTTTTCTCTACGAGCGCGTAGCTTTCAGGTGCCGTTTTAAATAGGCGTACAGTATCAACTGACAAAACGTGATCAAGGTCATTACCCATGCCTGCGCTTTGAACGGCAGACGCCAGCATGTCAGGACTGCCGTTTGACAAAATGGCTGTCGTGATACCTGATGCTTTAATCTGTTGAAGAACCGACTGGTTTTCAGGAAAGGGGGTCAGTTGGTCGTATTGCCCCATCAACGCGTCAATGTTGCTGGGTTCATCATTTAGTTTAAGTCGCTTTAACGCAAACTTGAGGGCCCGTTCGGTGATTTCCCTAAAAGGTAGGTAGTATTGACTGCCTTCAGGGTTGTGCGGGTCAGACTGCGTGATTAACCGAGTATATTCAATTTGCTTGTCACGCCAAAGCACAGCAATAGCAGAACCGTGACCATGAAACGTGGTTTCAGCTAATGCTTGAATGGCATACACATTAAATAAAGTGCCATACGCATCAAAAACAACGGCTTTAAACGGCATTTTTCCCTCCAACTATGAGATTTAATCAGAAAATTTTTTTATTTAATAATTTAGGGTAGCCGATTAAACAGCTGTCAGCCAAAATAAATAGCGCCGAAAGCCAAAAAAATAGCCTGAGATACAGGCTATTTAAAAACTGGTGCCGATGATCGGAATCGCAAGCCGCATGAATTAAGGGTTTGCGCCTATTTGGGGAAACTTTTGTTGTTCCCCATAAAACAACACTTCGGTGTCAGCATGCGTTAAAAGGGAAGTTTCGGAATCCTTAGCTGTTTAAGGTAAGCGAAAATACGTCTGCAACTTTACATCACTGTTTGCTGCCTAGGACGACCCCCGCGCATCCTACGTTGAGCAATATGGGCTGTGACCCACTCTTCAACGTCGGCTCGTCGCCACCTGGGATTGCTACGTTTGCCTTCGACGTCTAGCCGCAGACGAATGGGAACAGGAAAGCCTGGTGCAAGCGCGATGGTCTCGCGTATGTATCTGGCCGGGTAGCCAAGCATTGCGCCAACATCCTCAGCGCTTAACAACGCTTCAGGGGATATTCGTGCGGCGATCTGTCGGGCGAGTTCGGAGTAATTGAAATCGTAATCAGTAGTTGTCATTTGAGCGCATCTCTTTGTTACTAGATGCTCAAAAATATCCCTTGAGTATCCTGGCAGCGAATTGTGAAACGGATTTAGTCAACAAGGTGTGGAATGATCCACACCTTGCTTGGTGCTTGCTTTTGCAGTCTTC
>Ga0335396_10002564_pt1 | contig 21758 bp, 19 predicted proteins | sample FRY02_FD_205743 | JGI IMG/M metagenome (GOLD analysis project Ga0335396, IMG submission 205743) | Freshwater microbial communities from Lake Fryxell liftoff mats and glacier meltwater in Antarctica - FRY-02 (spades assembly) (version 2) | ecosystem: Environmental > Aquatic > Freshwater > Ice >... | reverse complement strand
TTCTTTTGCTGAAGTTGGAATCGAATTGGCTTTTGAAGGAGAAAATGAAGAAGAAACCGCCAAAATAGTCGCTTGCAACAACCCGGAGTATCAATTAGCACTTGGCACCATTGTAGTACGAGTAGATCCAGAATATTACCGACCTACCGAAGTTGATTTATTGATTGGTGATCCTTCTAAATCTAAAAGATTGGGCTGGAAGCCTCAATATGACCTTGCTGGATTGGTAAAAGAAATGGTGGCTAGTGATTTGGTGATTGCAAAAAGGCAGTAATAAGGGAAAAGGTTTAATGGGTTAATTGTTTAAGCGGTTAACTGCTTAATCGTTTAATTGTTTAAAAAAGTTATATTTCTAAAATTGAAAATGTCAATAGCAATGGCAATTTCAATGGCAATGGCAAGAAAATAATAATCGATGAAACTCATTGTGCTACAATCTTAAATTTAGGAAATACGTGGAACAAAAGTTCTCCTAGATTCTGATTTAGCAAAATAGTATGAAGTAGAAAATAGAGTGCTTAATATCAGTAAAAAGAAATAATTATCGATTTCCAAAAGATTTTATGTTTCCACTTACTACTTTAGAATGGAGAGCGCTTATCACAAATTGTGATAACTTTCTGGAATCAATAAAATTTAGCCCAGGACCACCAATAGTTTTATAGAACAAGGTGTCCGCAAACGTCATCTCAAAAAAAGTCATATAAAACATCAGTGCGTTGATGTAAATATTGTTAAAAAACATCAATACATTGACGTTTTTATGTATTTTTGTAAAAAACAAACTTATGCAAAAGTTATACAGTCAATTTTATGAAAAATATGCACAAGTTCAAATCCAGCAAATACGTGATTTTATTCACACTATTGATTGGGATAATCGATTTATAGGGATAAAAGGCAGCCGAGGTGTTGGAAAAACAACGCTTTTATTGCAGTACATTCGTTTGAATTTTGAGCCCAACCAAAGTGTTTTGTATGTTAGTTTAGATAATTTGTTTTTTCTTGAAAACACACTTTATGATTTTGTAAGCGATTTTTATAAAAAAGGCGGTTTGTTTATTGCCATTGATGAGGTACATAAATATCCTAATTGGGCCATCGAAATTAAAAATATTTATGACGATATGCCCCGTTTGAGGTTAGTTTTTACGGGTTCATCCTTGTTACATATGCAACAAGCAAAAGCAGATTTAAGTAGGCGAGTAGTGATGTATGCTATGCCAGGATTGTCGTTTAGAGAATTTATTCAGTTTGAAACTCAAATCAATTTAGAGACCTACAGCCTTCAAGATATTGTAAATAATCATGTAGCAATTGCCATAGCCATTTCACAAAAGCTAAAACCATTGCAGTATTTTGGAAATTATTTGAATTATGGCTATTATCCTTTTTATCTGGAGAATAAAAAATCGTTTCATCAAAAATTGAGCGAAGTGTTACTTACGGTTCTTGAAGTGGATATTCCGCAGTACGCTTCTATTCCGGTTTCGAATAGTATATTGTTAAAAAAATTATTGGCAGTCATCAGCAATTCAGTTCCTTTTAAACCCAATTTGAATGCGCTTAGTGAGCGAACAGGAATTAGTCTCAATACGTTGAAAAATTATTTAAAATTGTTACACGATGCCCAATTGTTGCAACTATTATTTGTAGAGAACAAGGGGATTAATAGTTTAGGAAAACCAGAAAAAATTTTCTTAAATAATTCCAATTTAATGTTTAACTTGGGAATTGATGCGGATAAAGGGAATATAAGAGAAACCTTTTTTTTAAATCAAGTACACTATAAACACCCTGTTTTTGCCTCATCTAAAGTAGACTTTAAAGTATCAGGTTTTGAATTTGAAGTGGGAGGCCGAAGCAAAAAAAAACAACAAATTAAAGGACTTCAAAATGCCTGTATTGTAAAAGATGATATCGAAATAGGTTCCGATTTGAATATCCCTTTGTGGCTTTTTGGTTTTTTGTATTGAAGCGTTTAACTGGTTATAAAAAGTTTAACTGGTTAACTGGTTAGGAAAATGATTATTCGTTTAACTGGGACGGGTCCCGATTGCTCGGGATCGCACAGCGGGAAAACAGAAAAAAATTAGGATATAAATAAATTCAATTAACCCCAACCAACTACCCGTTTTGATGCCGTGGTTTTAGGTTTGGAGCACCAAGAATTTCTGAAATTGGAGTTGGAGAAACTACGAAATAGACAGTAGCTTGTTGTATAATGTGAAAGGAGTTTTGGGAGTAAATATAGATGGAAAGTTGTAAATTAAACGAGTTATAAATAGAAATATAAATGGGAATTATAGGTCGAATAAAAAGTATAATTAATGAAAAAGGGCGGTCTGCTAAGTATAAGAAAAATATTTTATTATCGTTGATTTTTCAGTTTTTAAGTGTCTTGGTTAGTTTGGTATTAGTGCCAATAACAATCAATTACCTTGGAGTAAAAGAATATGGTGTGTGGGTAACATTGACTAATCTTGTAGCTTGGTTTGCTTTTTTTGATGTGGGATTAGGACATGGTTTAAGAAATAAATATGCAGAGTCAAAGTCTAAAAAAGATGAAACAGACATGAAAAAATATGTAAGTACTGCGTTTTTTTCATTAACCGTTATTAGTTTGTTAATTTTTTTAATTTTTAATTTTCTGAATTTATTTATAAATTGGGCTGATGTTTTAAATGCTCCTCAAATAATGGCTGATGATTTAAAGACAATTGCATTTATTTTAGTTTGTATGTTTTGCATAAGATTTGTAGTAAGTATAGTTAATTCTTTACTAGCAGCTGATCAGGAGCCCTTTATTCCAGTTTTAATAAATGCTTTAGGTAATGTAATGTCTCTTATTACGGTATATATTGTAACTAAAACTACCGAAAGTTCTTTGCTCTATATCGGGATAGCATTATCATTTTCTCAACTTTTCCCACTCTTATGCGCATTTTTTTATCTTTTCTTAACAAAGTATAAATTTGTTTTTCCAACATTTAAATATTTTTCCAAAGATCATTTTAGATCCATATTTTCGTTGGGTATAAGATTTTTTTTAATCCAATTAACAGCATTAATTTTATTACAAGGGAATAATATTATAATAGCTCATACTTCTGGTTTAGAGCAGGTTACTAGCTTCAATATAGCTTTTAAATATGTAAATATTTTATTTATTATGTTCACAGCTTTTTTAAGTCCGCTTTGGTCCGCTTCAACAGATGCTTACGCTAAAGGAGATATTCTTTGGATTAGAAATAGTATAAAAAAATTAAATCAATTGTTGATAATTTTAATCATTATGGGAATAATAATGATTTTAGTTTCTCCTTTCGTATATGAAATATGGCTTAAAGGCACATTACAACCCGATTTTATTTTACTTACTTTAATATTGTTGTATTTCATTTTTTTGGCCAGAAGTACGATATACAGAAGTTTTATGAATGGAACGGGAAAAATAACTCTTCAGTTTTATGTTACGTTTATTCAATCAATATTACACATTCCTTTAGCTATTGTTGCCGGAAATCTATTTGGAGTCAATGGAGTTGTATTTGTAATGATAGTCTGGGTAGTCATTAATTCTGTTTGGGAAAAATTCCAGTTCGATTATATTATTAATAATAATGACAATAGAATCTGGAATAGATAATGAAAAGTAAGAAACTAGATTATTTGTTATTAACAATTGTTATAGCCTTAACTGGCTTTGAAGTGATATATAGGGCTTCGCTTTTACTTCAGTTTATTATATTAATATTTGTTGCCGTATGTTTTTTTTATAAAAAACATACTTTTAAATTAAAATTTTGGTTTTGGATCTCTCCATTTTTAATACCATTCATTTTTCAGGGCTTGTTTATAGATAATTTATCACTTGGGGTTAATAATATATTGGCACTTGTTGTGAAGTTTGTAATTTGCTACATGGTATTTGAAATAATTAAAGAGAGATTTCATTCTACTTTTGTGAATTTAATTTATTTTTTTTCAGTTATTTCTTTACTTCTTTTTCCAACTCAATTTTCACAAAGTCTTACAAAATCTATTAAAAGTACAGCCGATTCTTTTATTAAACCGATTGGAACAGAAGATCTACCGCCAGGTTTTGTAAGCTCAACTTTAATTTTATTTACTTATCAGCATATATATGGACAAGACTATGTTGATTTGCGGAATTGTGGTCCATTTTGGGAACCAGGAATGTTTGCTCTTTTTTTAATTTTAGCATTACTGATTAATATTTTTGTTATGAAGGCAAATTTATTTTCAAAAAAAAATGTTGTCTTTATTATAGCTACGATAACGACGTTCTCTACAACAGGAATAATTTGTTTGTTTTTAATATTATTTTTTAGGTTTTTTATATCATTAAACAAAACAAAACAGGTATTTTATTTTCCAATCTTAATTGTATTTATATTTATGTCATACAATTACATATGGAAGTTTGACTTTATTAGCGGAAAAATAGAGAACAATATAGCGATCAGTAGCGATGATAAAAGGTCAAGGTTTGGTGCCGTAATTTATCACTTTACTGAATTGGGTAAAAGTCCATTTATTGGTGCGTCGTTAAAAATTGGCGCAGAAGAAACTAGTTTTGCACATGAAGATAAATTATCTTCTCCAAATGGATTGTCTTTAGTTTTTTTTAATTGGGGAATAATAGTAGGGACTCTTTACTTTGTTTTGTTATATATTGGAATACGAAACATGCTATTGCTATCTAGGGTATTAGACTATAAAATACATTTTGTTTTTTTTCTAATTTTTTGCATTTTAGCTTTTTCACAAGATATTACATTACGTTATTTTTATATAATGATTTTATTTTTTTCATTTTCATATCAAAGGCAAAAAACTATAAATCGACCAATAAATTGGTTGAAATAATATTTAAATTATGGAACAATTTCAAATACCAATTGTATTATTTTTCTTTAAAAGAGAAGTGAAAACTTTATTAGTTTTAGAACGTATATCCTTGATGAAACCTAAAAAAATATATCTAATAAGTGACGGACCACGAAATGAAGTTGAAGCTGAAAGAGTATTGGAGTGTAGACGGAAAATTGAAGAAGCTATTTATTGGGATTGTGAGGTTATAAAAAATTATGCAGTCGAAAATAAAGGCGTTTATGATAGAATAGCTTTAGGTGCAAAATGGGTTTTAAGTATGGAAGATTCTGCAATTTTTTTAGAAGATGATAATTTGCCAGAGTTAACTTTTTTTAAATTTTGTAGTGAAATGCTTGACATGTATAAAGATGACACTCGCGTTTTGTGGATATGTGGAACAAATTATCTACAAGAATATGAGCCGAAAGATGGTAGTAGCTATGTATTCACAAAGCACATGTTTCCGTGCGGTTGGGCAAGTTGGAGTGATAAGTTTTCTAAATATTATGATGGGGATTTATTATTATGGAATGACCCTCTTATTAAAAAAAGAATTAAATCTGAATATAATTATAAGCCACTTATGCGTCAGGACGTATCCAATTGGGATAGTGAAAGCTATAGGATTTTAAATGGTAATAAACCTAATTCATGGGATTATCAAATGAGCTTTACCCAACGTGTTCACGGATTATATGCTATTGTACCTAAATACAATCAGATTTCAAACATTGGAGTAGATATAGATTCTATTCATGGTGGTGTTTCATTTGATAATATAATGACACAAAGATTTTGTGGATTGAAAACCAAGCGTTTAAATTTTCCGTTAATACATCCAAAGATGGTATTGTCTGATTTAGAGTTTGATAAATTAAATAATCACATAATTACTTTTCCATTAAGTTATAGATTGAAGGGAGTTATAATTAGAATTTTAAAGAAGATGTTATTTATAGATAAAAATAAAAGCTTGTCAGGCACACTTAAGGAAAGATACAAAAATGGCTTTAAATTTTAAACATTATTTTTGTAAAATTATACTAAACCAAATATGGCATATTTATATATAACTACAGAAAAATTTATTAGCGGTAATGCTTCAGCTACACGTATAATTACTTTTTGTAAAATATTGTCTGATTTAGAAAAAGAGGTCGTTGTATTTAGTCTCGACGAAGTAAGGCCTAACAAGTTAAAAATTTATCAAGATATTATGTATCTGTCTTTACGTAGTGAGTCAGTATCGTTAATATCTAAAGTATTAAACTATGTTTTATTCCAGAAAAGATTAAAGAAAGAAATAAAAAAAGCAGACAAAAATAATAAAATTGAAGGTTTTTTCTTTTATAACATACCTCTTAATGCAGTGTTTTTTTTAAAAAAATATGCTAAAAAAAATAAAATTAAAATCTTTCATGACAGTGTAGAATGGTATTCACCACAACAGTTTAAATGGGGGAAGTTAGCACTGCCGTATATTTCGAAAAATTTATTAAATAAATACTTTATAGATACTCAAATTGCAGTTTTTGCTATTAGCAAATATCTCGAAAATCATTTTCATGCTAAAGGGATTCGTTCTACAAGAATTCCTATTATGTTAGATATGAGTGAAATAAAACATGACAAAATAATCACAAACGATAAGTTATGTTTAATGTACGCTGGATCACCAGGAAAAAAAGATTATCTAAAAGAGATTATTAATGGTTTGTCAGCACTAAGTTTAGAGAATTTAAACCATGTTGAATTACATGTTTTTGGCGTAACTATTGCGCAACTTATTAATGAGTGTGGAGTTTCTTCAAAAACTGTAGAAATTTGCGGTAAAAGTCTTATTGCATATGGTCGGGTAACAAGAGAATCCGTCTTACAACATTTGCCAAAAGCAGATTTCACAGTTTTACTACGACCTTCAGAATTAAGATATGCTATGGCAGGTTTTCCAACTAAAGTAGTGGAAAGCTTAGCGACAGGAACACCGCTGATCTGCAACCTATCTTCTGATTTGGGCGATTATTTAAATGACGGTGAAAACTGCCTTATTGTTGAAAATTGTTCTTCTACATCCTTCAGAAAAGTATTAGAAAAAGCTTTAGCTTTATCAGTTGAAGAAAAAAAAGTATTTTCTAAAAACGCCAGAGAAACAGCAGAAAAACATTTTGATTATAACAATTATCTGGAACAGTTTAAAGTATTTTTATTTAAATAGATTTAGTTAGATTATAAAATGAGGTATAAATAATTTAGTAGTGAAAAAAAAGAAAGTACTTTTTGTCGGTTCATTTTTAGAGACTTCCAAAGATGGAGGAGTTGGAGGTCAAATGTTTGCCTGTAAGACTATTATTAATAGTAAATTAAGTAACTCTATAGATTGGACATTGATTGACACAACTGCGGACAGTAATATTTTAACAAGTAAAATTAATCGATTAAAAAAAGCCGTGTTTAGATTGATTAATTTTATCAGTAAGTTGATCTTTTTTAAGCATGATTATATTTTAATTTTTGTAGCCGATGGTTTAAGTTTTTGGGAAAAAGGATTGATGGGACTGATGGGCAAATTCCTTACTAAAAGTAAAGTAATTATTGCACCTCGTTCAGGTTTTATTATTAATGATATTAATAATAATCGTAATTTAAGAGCTTTTATAAAGTTAGTGTTTAAAAAAGTAGATATAGTTATTTGCCAAAGCAAAACTTGGCAGGTCTTATTTGAAGGACTTATTGGTGAAAAGAAGTCTAAATTTATTATAATAGAAAATTTAATAGATTTTGATAAATATAAAAGTTTGCCAGTTAGAAATTTGAAAAAAAACGAAAAGGTTAACATTTTATTTATGGCATGGGTTACCAGAAATAAAGGGATATTTGAACTGTTGGAATCAGTAAAAAATTTAAAAACCGAAAATTTTAATTTTAAATTAATCATTGCAGGATTAGGACAGGATTATGAAGTTATTGTTAGTGAAGTCCATAGAGAAGGGCTAACTGATTATGTGGATTTTCAAGGTTGGGTATTGGGAGATAAAAAAACGGAAATTTTAAATAAAACAGATATATTTGTATTACCTACCTATTTTGATGGTTATCCTAACTCACTGATGGAAGCAATGGCATGCGGCAAGGCTTGTATCGCAACAAAAGTAGGATCCATTCCAGACATTATAAATGATTATGAAAATGGTATTCTGATCGATAAACAAAATATTAAGCAATTATATGAAAGTCTAAAATATCTTATTCAAAATGATGAAGTGCGATTAAAGATGGGGCTTATGGCGAGGCATAACATTAGAGATATTAATTCTATACCTGTAGGTATTTCGAAATATAAACAATTATTCAATATTCAATAATATGAAAATTAAAAATAAAACATTACTTATCACAGGAGGAACAGGTTCATTCGGTACGGCTGTACTGCATCGTTTCTTAAACACCGACCATTTTAAAGAAATTCGAATTTTTTCTCGGGATGAGAAAAAACAAGACGATATGCGAAATTTGTATAAATCCGATAAAATCAAATATTACATCGGTGATGTGCGCGATTATACTTCGGTAGAACCCGCAACTCGTGGTGTTGATTATGTTTTTCACGCAGCCGCTTTAAAGCAAGTGCCTTCGTGCGAATTTTTCCCTATGCAAGCGGTTAAAACAAATGTCGAAGGAACTCAAAATGTCATTCGAGCAGCAGCAAGTAATGGTGTTAAAAAAGTGATTTGTTTGTCAACCGATAAAGCAGCCTATCCAATAAATGCAATGGGAATTTCTAAAGCAATGATGGAAAAGGTAGCTGTTGCAGAAGCTCGTAATTTGAAAGACACCGTGGTTTGTTTGACGCGTTACGGAAATGTGATGGCTTCTCGTGGATCCGTGATTCCGTTGTTTTTGAATCAAATTCAAAAAGGCGAACCAATTACAATTACAGACCCTAATATGTCCCGCTTCTTTATGTCACTTGACGACGCTGTTGATTTAGTGCTTTTCGCTTTTGAAAATGCCAATCCTGGTGATTTATTTGTGAATAAAGCGCCTGCAGGTACAATTGGAGATTTGGCACAAGCTTTAATAGAATTGACAGGAAAAACGGTGCCGATAAAAATTATTGGAACACGTCACGGCGAAAAAGTCTATGAAACGCTTTGCACCAGAGAAGAAATGGCAAAAGCCGAAGATATGGGCGATTTTTATCGAGTTCCAGCCGATAATCGGGATTTGAACTATGCCGCTTATTTTTCTGAAGGCGAAGAAGAAGTAGCTAAAATTGAAGATTACCATTCACACAATGCTTCACAAGAAGGTGTTGAAGGTTTGAAGAAATTGATTGCCAAACTTCCGTTAATTCGAAAAGAAATTTTTGGAGAAGAGGTTGAACAAATGCCGGGATGAAAAACTGATCAGTAAACAGTCCCAATGCCTTTGCATTAGTAATCAGTTTGGAATAGTTAATTAAATAATGAAAAAAAAAGCAACAATAATAGAAGGAAACAAACACGATGATTTTAGAGGTTCACTTTATTACAACAATGAATTTGATGCCAAAGAAGTAAAACGTATTTATTTTATTGAAAATAAAGACACCATTTTCGCTCGAGCTTGGCAAGGACATAAAATTGAACAACGTTGGTTTTCTGCAGTGCAAGGGATCTTTGAGATTAAACTAATAGAAGTTGATAATTGGGAAAATCCTTCTAAAAATAGTGTAATTCATTCCTTTATTTTGAATGCCAATCAGCTAGACATATTGCATGTGCCAAAAGGATACGTCAGCAGTATTCAAGCTTTAGAGGCAAATTCAAAATTAATGTTGATGGCCGATTATTTAATTGGAGAAGTAAAAGATGAATACCGCTTTGACACGGATTATTTTGAAATATAAAAACAAAAATATGTTAAAAGTTGGCATTACAGGACAAAAGGGATTCGTAGGAACGCATTTATTCAATACACTAGGTTTGCAACCTGAAGCTTTTGAAAGAGTTGCTTTCGAACGCTCTTACTTTGAAAATCAAGAAACTTTAGATACTTTTGTTTTAAAATGCGACGTAATTGTGCATTTAGCAGCCTTAAATCGACATAACGAGCCGGAAGTTATTTACGAAACCAATCTGAATTTAGTAAAATTACTTGTCGCTTCTCTCGAACGAACCAATAGCAAAGCACATGTTTTGATTTCATCTTCATTACAAGAAGAGCGCGATAATCTTTACGGAAAATCTAAAAAAGAGGGCAGAGCGTTATTAGCTAATTGGGCTACTAAAGCTGGAGCAAATTTCACGGGTTTAATCATTCCAAATGTTTTTGGCCCTTTCGGACATCCGTATTATAATTCGGTAATTGCGACTTTTTCACATCAAGTAGCAAATGGAGAAATTCCCAAAATTGAGGTTGATGGTCAATTAAAACTTATATATGTAGGGGAGTTGGTTGCAGAAATTATCAAAGCCATTCAAAATAAAAATAATGATTCAAAATATACAGTAAACCATACAAGTGAAGCTAAAGTTTCAGAATTATTGGCTTTGCTTCAAGAATACAAAACAACGTATCAAGATCAAGGTCAAATTCCAGCAATAGCTTCAACATTTGAATTAAATTTATTCAATACGTTTAGATGTTACATGGATATTAAGAATCATTTTCCGGTGAAGTTTACTCAGCATACTGATCCAAGAGGTTCTTTTGTAGAAGTGATTCGTTTGGGTGTTGGGGGACAGGTTTCATTTTCAACCACAGTTCCTGGAATTACAAGAGGAAACCACTATCACACCAGAAAAATTGAGCGTTTTGCCGTTATTAAAGGGAAAGCCTTAATTCAGTTACGCCGAATTGGGACTGATGAAGTTTTAGATTTTTATTTAGATGGAAATGAGCCATCCTATGTTGACATGCCAATTTGGTACACGCACAATATTAAAAATATTGGCGACGAAGTATTGTATACCAATTTCTGGATTAATGAGTTTTATGATGTGAATGATCCGGATACGTATTTTGAAAATGTATAGTTTTTTGCGCGCAAATTAAAAAGATTTGAAAGATTTTCTCCTAATGTAATATTTTAAAGAGAATTAAAATAGATTTAGTAATTATTGATGAAAGAAGAAGAATTAACATATATAATAAGAGGATGTATTTTTAATGTTTACAATAAATTAGGTCCAGGATTGTTTGAATCTGTGTACGAAGCAGCTCTTTTATATGAATTAAGAAAAGCGGGTCTTCAATCACAAAGACAGGTAGAATTAGCGGTTCATTATGACGATATAGTATTAGATGTAGCTTTCAGAATAGATATTTTGGTAGAAGACAAGGTTATAATAGAACTCAAATCTGTAGAAGAGCTATCAAAACTTCATTATAAACAAGTTATAACTTATTTAAAATTATCTGACATTTCAATAGGTATTTTAGTTAATTTCAACACAATTGATATAAAGGAAAATATCAAAAGAATTGTAAATAATTATATAGAAAAATAAAAAAACAGTAACAATCTTTTATCCACGACCAATAGAAAAGTTTCACGCTGATTTAAAAGTTTTAAAGGATAATGTAGCTCAATTTTTAAAAAGAATCCTTTCTATCCTTATAATCTGCGTGCATTAAATAGTTATAAAAATTACCCAAAAAATGAAAACAAGATTAAAAGTAATGACGGTAGTAGGAACCCGTCCGGAAATTATACGATTGTCAAGAGTAATGGCGGCTTTGGATGCTTCTGATGCTATTGAACATATTATTGTACATACAGGTCAAAATTATGATTATGAATTGAACCAAATCTTTTTTGATGATTTAGCCATTCGTAGACCTGATTTTTTCTTAGATGCTGCAGGTGCAACAGCCACTGAAACTATAGGTCAGATTTTAATAAAAATAGATCCTTTATTGGAAAGCGAAAAGCCGGATGCTTTTATGGTTTTGGGAGACACCAACAGCTGTCTTTGCGCCATTCCTGCCAAAAAACGCCAAATTCCTATCTTTCATATGGAAGCAGGAAATCGTTGTTTTGACCAACGAGTTCCAGAAGAAACCAACAGAAAAATTGTGGACCACATTTCGGATATTAATCTGACATATAGTGATATTGCCCGTGAGTATTTGCTTCGTGAAGGTTTGCCAGCCGATCGAATTATTAAAACAGGTTCACCTATGTTTGAAGTTTTAAACCACTATTTGCCTTCAATTGAATCTTCGGAAGTCCTAGAAAGATTGGGTTTGACAGCCAATGAATTTTTCGTGGTTTCAGCACACCGGGAAGAAAACATCAATAGCGACAAGAATTTCAAAGGTTTAATGGAAAGTTTAAACTTGATTGCCGAGAAATACAATTTTCCTATAATTGTAAGTACGCATCCACGAACTCGAAATATGATTGAAAAAAAGAATATTCAAATGCATAAAAACGTTCAGTTTTTGAAGCCCTTAGGTTTTAACGACTATAACGCTTTGCAGATGCATTCATTCGCAGTTTTATCTGATTCAGGAACAATTTCTGAGGAATCGACAATACTAAACTTCAGGGCCCTAAATATTAGGGAAGCGCACGAACGCCCAGAAGCAATGGAAGAAGCTTCGGTAATGATGGTGGGAATGAATCCAGAACGAATTATGCAAGGCTTGACACAATTACAATATCAAAAAACAGGTTCGGAAAGAAATTTTAGAAATGTTGCTGATTATTCGATGCCCAACGTTTCCGAAAAAATGGTTCGCATTATTTTGAGTTACACTGATTATATTAATAGAGTGGTTTGGAGAAAAAATAGTTAAGATAGTCTATGAAAGTTCTATTAATTAATACTGTTTCGGGTTATGGCAGTACTGGCTCAACCTGCGAGGATATTGCTAATGTATTAGAAAGTCAGGGACATGAATGTTATATTGCTTATGGACAATTGACTACCACTTATAATAAAAGTTTTAAAATTGGGACAGTAATTGAGAATCATCTCCACAATTTAGGTTCAAGAGTTTTAGGAAAACAAGGATATTTTACAAAAAACGGAACCAATAATTTAATTCAATATATTAAAAAGGTTAATCCTGATGTTATTAATCTTCATAATTTGCACGGGAATTATTTAAATTTAGAGATTTTATTTGACTATTTAATCGCAGTACAAAAACCAGTGGTTTTATCATTGCATGACTGCTGGGCTTTCACAGGAAAATGTTCGCATTACACAGATGTGCAATGTTATAAATGGCAAAGTCAGTGTGAAAATTGCCCACAAGTGCAAAAATATCCTCCAAGTTTGTTTTTTGATCAATCTAAAACGATGTTTGCCGATAAGAAAAAATGGTTTAGAAGTTTGAATAAATTGACCGTGATTCCAGTATCTAATTGGCTGGCTGGCGAAGTTAGTAACTCTTTTTTGAATAAATATCCAATCATGACAGTGCATAATTGGATAAATCATAAAATTTTTAAAGACAATAATGATAAGGATAGCTTTGCCACACAGTACAATTTAGACTCAAACAAATTTACTATTTTGCTAGTTAGTGCTGGTTGGGATAAAACGGATGTTAAATGGCACGATGCACTTAAATTAGCTTCAGTTCTTACCGAAGAAATGCAGGTAATTATGATAGGAAATGTTGAGGACACTAATTTATTGCCAAAAAACATAATGCATATTAAGTATTTAAATGGCAAGGCTGAATTAGCAAAAGCCTATTCATTTGCAGATGTGTATGTTCATTTGTCAACAGAGGATACTTTTGGAAAAGTGATTGCCGAAGCCATGAGCTGTGGTACACCTGCTATTGTTTATGATGCAACTGCATGTCCTGAAATTCTAGGAGTACGTTGTGGCTATGTAGTCGAAAAAAGAAACATCAAGCAAATTATAGAAGCCATTGCCACTATCAAAGAAAATAGGAAGTCGTTTTATTCTGAAAATTGCAGAAGGCATGTGGTTGAAAATTTTGATTTTAATGCGAATGTCAATAAATTAATAGCTATTTTTAAGGAAATGACCGCTTTATGATTGTTAATTTATTTGTACTATTTTTAATTCTTATTATTGGAAAACTGTTTTCTAATGGCAAGGCTGTTTCTGTAAATAGTGATGCCAACAGGAAGAAATACATCAAGATCATTTCATTTATATTAATATTGCAATCGGGTTTACGCAATGTAGCGGTGGGTGCAGATACGTATGCTTATTTTTTGACATTTGAAGATAGTAAAAAAACATCATGGAATCAAATTTACCAAGCCATAATTGATTATTATAGGTATGGAATAAGTAAAGACCCTGGCTTCCTTGTTTTTGAAAAGTTATGTTCTTTAGTAGGTAATTATCAGGTTTATCTTTTTATAATAGCGCTACTGTTTTTCACAGCTTTAGGCAATTTCATATATAAAAACACAAATCGCTTGAGTGATGTCATTATGGCATTTGTGATTTACTCCGTATTGTTTTATAGTTTTTTTTCTATAACAGGGCATCGTCAAACTATTGCCACTGCTGCTGCTTTATATAGTTTTGAATTCATCAAGAAAAGAAAATTAGTGCCATTTCTATTGTTGCTGTTGTTGGCATCAACTATACATAAATCAGTATTGATTTTTATTCCTTTTTATTTTATTTGCTTAATCAATAAAACTAAACTTATTTATATTTTTACCTTACTTTTGTTTCCGGTTTTTATGATAATACGAAATAGTCTTGCCCTCTATTTTCAATCCATTGGGGGCTATAAAGAATATGAACAATTTGAGGGTGCTGGAACCTATACTTTTACGATTATGTTTCTATTTATATCGATTGTTGCATTAATTAGAAACAAAAGCATCTTAAAACAAAATAGTCAAACACGATACTATTATAATGCTTTTGCAATAGCTTTATTATTCCTTCCATTAACTTGGATTAACCCTAACATGATGCGAGTTGTTCAGTATTTTTCGATATTTATGTTGCTTTTAATACCCGAAATAATAAACTCTTTAGGAGATTTTTCTCTAAAACTTAGAAATGATGCAAGGGTAGTTGTAATTATAGTTTTAATTGTTTTATTTATACAATCGAGTTCCCCGCCTTATGGCTTTTTTTGGGAAGAAATGCGTTTGGGGCAAAATTATTTTATTGGAGATTAATTTATGAAAAAAATTAAATATATAGGGTTTTATGATGTGCCCAATCAGGAATATAATAGGGCTTCTGCTTTGCCAGCTACCAATAAGATGGATTACATTTGTGATGCTTTAAATAGAGCGGGTTTTGCTGTGCATTTGGTTTCCCCATCTTGGTTTGATGAAACAGCCATTTTAGCAAAATTCCATAAAACAGAAACGGTAGTCTTACACAAAAATAAGAAGCTCACCTTAGTTTCTAGTTTTGGAACAACAAACAAATGGACAAGAAACTTTAAAGTAATTTACAGTTTACTTTGGTTGTTTTTTTGGATATTGAGAAATATAAGGAGGAATGAAAAGATTTTAGTTTATCATTCGCCTTGGTTAGCTTTACCCATACTTTTGGCCAAAAAAATTAAAGGATTTCATTTGGTTTTAGAGGTTGAAGAAATCTACAGTGATGTTTCATCGTTACACCCCTTTTTTGATACTCTAGAAAAAAGAATATTCGAAAATGCGGATAGTTTTTTGTTTTCAACCGAATTCTTAGCAACAAAACTGAGCAATAATAAAAATTATGCTATACTATATGGGAATTACAATGTTCCTGAGAAACTAGCTTTCCCTCCTACTGACGGCAAAATCCATCTTCTCTATGCTGGCATTATAGATTCACACAAAGCGGGTGCATTTAATGCTATTGAAGCAGCTCTTTTTCTCAATGAATACTATGTGATGCATATTATTGGCTTTGGAGAGACTGAAAAATTGCAAATAAGAATTAATGAAATTAATTTAACTTCTAAATGCAAAGTTTTTTTTGATGGAGTAAAAAGCGGAGAAGAATATATAAAATTTTGTCAATCTTGCCACATTGGTTTGAGTACTCAAAAAATGGATGGTAGCTATTTGGAATCATCATTTCCTAGTAAAATATTGTCTTATTTGAGTATGGGACTTAATGTGATTTCTTGTGATATTAAATGTGTTACAACTTCAAAAATTTCTAATTTAGTTAATTACTATAATGGCTCAGGAGAAGAAATAGGATTGGCAATAATTAAAATGGATATAAAAAAACCACAACACATAAAAGCAGAAATTGAAGAGCTTGACTCTCAGTTTTTAATAAAACTAAAAAAAATATTTATTTAAAAATATGATTTCTCCTATACTAAGTATTATTGTTCCAGTTTATAATGTCGAACCTTATTTGAATGAATGTTTAGATTCAATTCTCCAACAAACATTTGTTGACTTTGAATTAATATTAGTTAATGACGGTTCAACTGATTGCTCAGGAGAAATTTGTGACTTATATTCACTAAAGGATAAAAGAATAAAAGTAATCCATAAAATAAATGAGGGATTAGGATATGCCAGAAATACAGGTGTAAAAATTGCAAAAGGCAAATTTATTAGTTTTATCGATAGTGATGATTGGATTGAAAAGGAGATGTATGAGAAGTTAATCAACATTGCAATTACAAATTTAGCAGATATTATTGCTTTTGATTATTTAAGAACTGATGCTAACAAGGAGAAGGATAATCACGTTATAACATTTTTTAATAATTATGAAGCCCTTTTAAATTTGTTTGAAAATAAAAAAATACATTGGATTGTTTGTGATAAGGTTTATAGTAGTCATTTATTTAGAGATTTGGCTTTTGAGAATGTAAATATTCTAGAAGATGTTTTATTTACCCCACAAATTTTACTTAAAGCTAAAAAAATTATCCATTTCCAATCTACTTTTTATAATTATAGAATTAGGCAAGGATCGATTATGAATAGTAATTCTACTTATATTAAGTTTGAGGCTTCAATGTATGTTTTTGAAAAAGTAAGCAGTTTTTTTAAAAATCAAAAAGAGCTAAAGAATTATGCGGATGCATTATTTTGCTCAAGTATGTTTAATTGGTATTTTAAAATTAACCAAAATAAAGAGGATACAAAAGAGTATTACAAACTAATAAAGAAAAAGTTAATACTTCATTTTTTTTCATTCACAAGAAATAAAAAAATATCTTATAAATTTAAGATATTAATTTTTTGTTCATTATTATCTTCACAATTTTTAAATTTATTTAAAAAATTATCTCAAATACTTAGTAAAATAAGACAAATTCCAGTTTGAATGCTAAGTAGGTTAAACTAAAATTTTATATGAGTAGTTCTAATCAAATAAAAATAGCAGCAGGGCTGTCTTATACTACAATAGTATTTAATATTATTGCGGGTTTGATATATACTCCCTGGATGGTAAGACAAATAGGTAAATCAGATTATGGATTGTATGTTTTGGCAACTTCTTTATTAACTTTTTTTGCAATAGATTTTGGTTTAGGGGGAGCTATCGCCAGATATTTGACAAAATATAGAGCAGACAAAGAGGATCATAAGGTAAACCAGCTTTTAGGGATTACTACAAAATTATATTTAATAATTAATTTGGCAGCACTTTTAGCTTTAGTTATTTTCTTTTTTTTGATAGAAAACACTTTTAAAGAACTCAACCCCTTAGAAATAGAAAAATTTAAAGTCATCTATTGTATTGCAGGTTTTTTTAGTATAATATCTTTTTCCTTTATGCCATTGAATGGTATTTTTATGGCTTACGAACGATTTGTGGCATTAAAACTATTCGATATTATTAGTAAAATTGGCATAATTATTTTGATGGTTATAGCACTTTTTTTAGGTTATAAATTATACGCACTTGTTGCGATAAATGCTTTTATTGGTATAATAATTATTCTTTTTAAACTATTATACATCGGGAAAACAACAAATATAAAAATAGATTTTAATTATAAAAGTAAAGAATTAAGCAAACAAATCCTAGGTTTTTCTGTTTGGGTTTCAGTTATTGGAATTGCAGAAAGGTTAATGTTAAATATTGCCCCGACCCTTTTAGCTATTTATTCAGGAACGGCAGCCATTGCAGTTTTTTCAATTGGTATTATAATGAATGGCTATGTATGGACATTTGCTAATGCACTTAATGGTTTGTTTATGCCTAAAGTTGCAGGTTTAATTTCTACCTCAGATAACAGAGATGAGGTTACCAATTTGATGGTACGAGTAGGAAGAATTCAATTGTTTATGGTTGGGGTGCTTTTTATAGGTATTATAACTCTTGGAAAGGAATTTATTATGCTTTGGATGGGAACAGATTTCGCTAATTCTTATCCCATTGTTCTGCTTTTAATCTTGCCTGGATTTATTACTTTGACTCAAGAAATTGCTCTAACATTGATGTATGTTGAAAATGAGATAAAATACAAAGCCATACTTTATATTTCTTCTTCTATTGTAAGTGTACTAATTTCACTTTTTTTAATTCCAAAATTTGGAGCTTTGGGCGCGGCTATTGGTATTTTTATCGCCTTAATCATTTTTCAAGTAATAGGAATGAATATCGTTTATTATAGAATAATGAAAATAAATGTCTTTTATTTTTTTAAAGAATGTTTTCTAAAGATGTCTTTTCCTTTGCTATTGTCATTAGGATTTGGATTCTTTATAAACTCCTATTTTCCTGCCGCTAATTTTTTGATTTTTTTACCCAAAGCTTTTTTAGTAGGAGGTGTTTATTTTGGAATGATGTGGTTGTTGGGGTTAAATGAAAGTGAAAAAGAACTTATTTCTAATTTAGTTAAGAAAGGATTTGCTTTTATAAAGGCATCTTTATAGTTGAAAATGACTGAATTCTATATTGCATATTTGTTTGTTAACATAAATAAACCTTATAAAAAATGAAACCTAAAGTTCTTGTGATAAGCAGAGACTCATGGAATGAGACTAACAATAGTGGTAACACTTTGTCCAATTTATTCCAGGATTGGGATTCAGATCGAATTGCAAATTTGTATTGTAGGGATGAAATTCCCAACAATACTATTTGTACTAATTATTTCAAGATTTCAGAAAGTCTTCTTTTTAAAAAATTATTTAGGAAAATTAAGTTTGCGGGACTTAGACTTCAAAAAAAATTTGATATAACTACAATCATCTCTACTGATGACTTAAAAAATGATCAAACTGAAAAAAATATATATGATTTTTTTCGAAATAATAGATGGTACATTTTTTTATGGGTAAGAGAACTGTTGTGGAAAGCAGTTAATTGGAAAAGTAAAGAATTAAAGAGTTTTTTAGATGATTTCAAACCTGAAATTATTTACTCACCCTCGTATGATTCTTTTTATATGCATGAAATACTATTTTTTGTAAAAACATATACAAATGCAAAAGTTGTTTTGTTTCATAATGATGATTTAGTAACGTATCGTCACTATTCATGGTCCCCTTTTTTTTGGATAAATAGGTTTGTTTTAAGGCAATATATGAATAAAAGCATAAGTATTGCAGATAAAAATTATTGTATAATTGATGAACAATCAAAGGTGTATAAGTCTATTTATAATATTGATTTTAATTTACTTTATAAAACAGGAAATTTTTTTTCAATACCAGATCCTATCCATCAGCAATACCCTTTGAAGATAGTATATACTGGGAATATTAATTGCGGTAGAATAGATAGTATAATAGAAATAGGAAATGCATTGCAAAAGATTAATGTTGGTTTTGCAAAAGCAAAGCTATATTTATACACTGCAAATAGTATTTCAAAAAAATTGAAAGAAAAATTAATAGTCACTGGCAACATTGAAATAATGGGAAAAGTATCGTATGATGAAATCCCAGGTATTTTAGCTAATAGTAATATATTATTACATGTTGAATCCTTTCAAAAACAACAAATGTACATAACTTCACTATCTTTTTCCACAAAAATTGTAGACTATTTAGAAGCTGCAAGACCAATACTTGCTATGGGTTGGGAACATGCTGCATCAGTTAAGTTATTAAAAGATAATAAAATAGCAGTTACTGTTAACAAGATTAACACATTAGATGAAAATTTAGATTATTTAATTAATAATTTGGATAATTTGAATAGTTTAGGTATTAAGGCATGGCAATTTGGATATGACAATTACAATAAAAATAGGGTATTAAAGAATTTTGAGAAAGATTTATATAATCTGATTGTGAAATTTAATAAATAACAAAAATAAGATTACATAATTTAGTATGAAAAGGAAAAAAATTTGTTTTGTCGTTTCGTCGGTCTTAACTGCAAAGTTTTTTTTAAGATATCACATAGAAAAACTTTCTGAGGAGTATGATGTCTATTTAGTTGGGAATTTTAGTGAAGAGGATATAGAAAGTATATCTTATTTCAAGCTTGCTGGTATAAAATCCATCAAAATTGAAAGAAAAATCAATGTTTTAAAAGACATAAGAGCCATTAGAGATTTAAGCTCCTATTTAAAAGAAATTAATTTTAATGCAATTACTTCATTGGCACCAAAAGCGGGTCTTATTAGTGCTATTTCAGGAAAAATTGCAGGCACTAAAAATAGAGTGCATATTTTCACAGGACAAATTTGGCATACAAGAAAAGGGCTATTTAAGTGTTTACTTAAATCATTAGATAAGTTAATTGTTTTATTAAATACTCAAATTTTAGTTGACAGTCATTCCCAGAAGGAATATTTGTTAAAGGAAGGCATAATAAATAATGTTGATTCGTATGTATTAGGCAATGGGTCAATAAGTGGGGTTGATTTTGATAGATTTTATCCCAATAAGAATAGTAAAAAGCAGTTGAGGGACGAAATAGGAATTCCTCAAGATGCAGTTGTATTTTTGTTTATGGGTAGAATTAATAAAGATAAAGGGATTTTGGATTTGGCATATGCATTTAAGATGTTGCTTTTATCTGAAAAGAATATTTTTTTATTAATGGTAGGGTACGATGAAGAGGGATGTGTAAAAAAAAGTATTGACATTATTGAAAATGAACAGCATTTTAAATTTTTTGGCTCCACAGATTTTCCTGAAAAATTAATTCATGTCGGAGATGTTTTTTGTTTACCAAGTTATAGGGAAGGTTTTGGCACAAGCGTGATTGAAGCATCTAATTGTGCATTAGCTATTATTTGTAGTGATACGTATGGTTTAAGAGATACAATTATTGACAATGTGACAGGATTGAGACACGAAACAGGTAATGTTGAAGAATTATTTCTAAAAATGCATAAGTTAGCTTCGGATAGAAAATTAATTGATTTACTAGGAAAAAATGGTCATAATTATATTCAAAATAATTTTTCTGCTCCTTTTGTTACCAATGAATTGTTGAAATTTTTTAGAGATTTACTTAATTAAAAAGGTTTGTTTTGTAAATGGCTAAGATTAAACATAATTACTGTAATAATATCAAAAATGAATAATTCAATGCAGTGTAAGATGCCAAGATAAATTAAGCCATAGGCAAATCATTGTCAGTTAATACCCTAATATTTATTGAAAATTTTTGGGTCGTTTAGGGGTTAATCGGTTAATTGTTTAATTGTTTAATTGGTTCCTTGACAATAAAACTTTTTCTAAACAGTTAAACCTTTTCTAAACAGTTAAACTTTTCTAAACAGTTAAACGTTTTTTGGTTATTATAGAAAACACACCCCCAACCCCTCTCAAGAGGGGAGTTAGGAAGTTAAACGATTAAACAGTTAAACTTTTTCTAAACAGCTAAACCTTTTCTAAACAGTTAAACCTTTTCTAAACAGTTAAACAGTTAAACAGTTAAACAATTAACCGTTTTTTGGTTATTATAGAAAACACACCCCCAACCCCTCTCAAGAGGGGAGTTAGGAAGTTAAACAGTTAAACTTTTTCT
>Ga0335396_10002562_pt1 | contig 21779 bp, 17 predicted proteins | sample FRY02_FD_205743 | JGI IMG/M metagenome (GOLD analysis project Ga0335396, IMG submission 205743) | Freshwater microbial communities from Lake Fryxell liftoff mats and glacier meltwater in Antarctica - FRY-02 (spades assembly) (version 2) | ecosystem: Environmental > Aquatic > Freshwater > Ice >... | reverse complement strand
GAAAACGTTTTCAGTGCCAAAGCTGCCGATCAGGCTTTTGAGCTTCATGCGCACGGTGGCAGAGTTGCGGCCGCCGCGGCTGTATTCGGTTTTGAGCACGACCATCGGGTCTTTGCCGTGCATGATGACGTTGCCGGCGCGAATTTCTTGAGCGATTTTCATAGCAGTTGATTGGTGCAAAGTCTTTGATTTTAACGGTTTTTACTGACGAATTCCATCAAGCTGCTGCTCAGGTCGAGATTAGCCATCAGCCTGGCCCGTGCGCCACTCACCGTTTGCTGCCAGGCCGTCAGATCGCCAGTCTGCCATGGTTGGGTTGCCGCCACGCCTGCATCGGGCGCGTTCCAGTGGCGATGGAAGTCCCGCAATGATGCTGGTGTACTTGCCGACGCGCCCAGCATGTCCAGAAACGCATCCAGCTTGACGCTGTGTACGCCGTCGTCTTGCGGATAGATCTGCCAGACGAAAGGCTTGCCAGCCCAAATGGCCCGCACGATGGAGTCTTCACCTCGTACAAAGTTGATGTCGCAGGCCCACAGCAGGTGGTCAAAATCGGTTTGGCTGAGAAGTGGAAGATATGAAATTGAGAGCTGCCCGCGTCCGTATTCATTGAGTCGTGGCTGTTTAATTGGGTTAAAAGTGGCATTTCTCAGGTCGTTTTTACCCCACGCAGCCAAAACAGCATCGGTCGCCCGCCCGCTGGCTACCAGCAGCTGTACTGGCTTGCCATTGATGCCTGATTTTGCCCATTGATGCAGGAGCGCGGCGAGTAGCGGTGGCTCGTAGCAAAACAGCGAAACCAGCGTGGCTTCAACCGCTTCAACCCCATGCGCGTGCAGCCAGGTCGTGCGGTCAAACGCTGCTTGCCGCGCTGCCATATTCGGCTCTCGCAGCAAGCCGCCGGTTTGGGCGCTGAAGCCAGGATAAAAAAACCACTTGGTCCAGCCGGCAGCGGGGCCATGTTGTACGAGAGAAGGCAGGCCGTGATTGCGCTCTGCATAAGGCTCGGCAGACAGGTATTCGAGGTTGATCCACACGGGCCTTATAGACTTTATAGGCTTTTGGTCTGTAGCGCCCTGAATACGGGCGCAGGTAGCTATGAATTCAGGCGCTATCTGACAGCCAAAAGCTTCAATCATCACGTCTGGCGGTGCGGCAGCCATGCTGTGCAGGTCAACGGGGCGTAGCGCCACGCTCCAGGGCAACACCTGCACGCCGTCGCAGCCAAGCGGGGCCATCCACGCCAATGCACTGCCATCGTCCACCCACAAGCGGACGCGCTGGCCGCGCGATGCCAGGTCGGCCGCCAGCCGCCAGCAGATGCCGATGTCACCAAAGTTGTCGATGACCTTGCAAAAAATGTCCCATTGAAAAGTGTTAACGCTACGCTGCATGACAGGATTGTCCACAATACGGGGTGCTTGCAATTTAGATTTCCTGATTGGCGTTAATACATTGGCCCACGAATTCGATCCCCAGTTACTGAGTGAAGTCGCCGCGCTACCAGCGTTGCCCGGCGTGTATCGCTACTTTGATGCGGAGGGTGGCGTGTTGTACGTGGGCAAGGCACGCAACCTGAAAAAACGCGTTGCCAACTACTTCCAGAAAAACCATGGTGGCACGCGCATCGGCCATATGGTGACAAAAATTGTGCGCATCGAGACCACGGTAGTGCGCTCCGAGGCTGAGGCGCTGCTGCTTGAAAACAACCTCATCAAAACGCTGAACCCAAAGTTCAATATTTTGTTCAGGGATGACAAAAGTTATCCGTATTTAAAATTGGCATCGCATACCTTTGCCCGTGTCGCGTATTACCGTGGTGCAGTCGAAAAAAAGCACCGCTACTTCGGTCCTTACCCCAGTGCCTGGGCGGTAAAAGAAAGCATTTTGCTGCTGCAAAAAGTATTCAAGCTGCGCACCTGTGAAGACACGGTGTTCAATAACCGCACACGGCCCTGTTTGCTGTACCAGATCAAGCGCTGCTCGGCACCTTGCGTGGGCCATATCACTGCCGAAAATTACGCCCAGGACGTTGCCAATGCCGAGAAATTTTTGCAGGGTGAGACGCAGGAAATACTGACTGGGCTTGAGCGACAGATGCTGCAACACGCCGACAGGCTGGAGTTTGAACAGGCGGCTGAATTGCGTAACCAGATGTCGGCGTTGTCCAAGGTGCTGCATCAGCAGTCCATGGAAATTGGCGGTCAGAGTGCTGATAAAGACGTGGACATCCTTGCCGTGAAAGTGCAGGGCGGCAAGGCCTGCGTCAACCTGGCCATGGTGCGCGGCGGGCGGCACCTGGGCGACAGGCCTTACTTTCCGATGCACATCGAAAACGCAGTGGATGTGGCTCAACTGGACGCAGAAATTGAAGCTGAAGGGACGCTCGCTCGAAGCGGAAAATCACTGGAGGCACTGGTGCTTGAAGCCTTTATTGCCCAGCACTACATCGAAGTGCCCGGGCCGCCAACGCTGGTCTGCAGTGAGCCGATTGACAAGGAACTGATTGCGGCACTGGTGGAGCAGACTGGCGTGCGGATTGTCGCCATTCACCAGCCACGCGAGCAGCGCCGCATCTGGCTTGAGATGGCCGAAAAAAACGCCGCCTTGCAACTGGCGCGCCTGCTGGCAGAGCAGGGCTCACAACAGGCCCGCACGCGCGCGCTGGCTGAGGCGCTGGATCTGAAAATGGAAGACCTCGGAGCCCTGCGCATTGAGTGTTTTGACATTTCACACACCGCAGGCGAGGCAACCCAGGCATCGTGTGTGGTGTTCCATGACCATAAAATGCAAAGCGCCGAGTACCGCCGCTACAACATCGAGGGCATCACTGGCGGTGACGACTACGCTGCCATGCGCCAAGTGTTGACGCGCCGCTACAGCAAGCTGGCAGAGGCCGTGCGATTAAGCAGCGTTGACCCTGGCAACAGCGGCAGCATCAAAATGCCCGACCTGGTTCTGGTTGATGGCGGCAAGGGTCAGGTGTCCATGGCGCGCGAGGTGTTTGAAGAGTTGGGGCTGGACCTCGGCCTGATTGCCGGTGTTGAAAAGGGCGAAGGCCGCAAGGTCGGCCTGGAAGAGCTGGTGTTTGCCGATGGCCGCGAAAAAATTTATCTGGGCCGCGACTCGGCAGCGCTGATGCTGATCGCCCAGATACGCGATGAAGCACACCGTTTCGCCATCACCGGTATGCGCGCCAAACGCGCCAGCGTGCGCACCGGCAGTAGCAAACTGGAAGACATAGCAGGCATAGGCCCCAAGCGCCGCGCTAGCCTGCTGCAACGCTTTGGCGGCATACGCGCCATCGCATCGGCCAGCGCCGAAGACATTGCTACGGTTGACGGAATTTCCAAAGAACTGGCGGGTGAGATTTATCGGGCGTTGCATTAAGTCGGCCGGCTCATGCCAAAATGCAGCTAGATGTTCTGGACTATCCCCACCCTTATGACCTGGACTCGCATCATTGCGATTCCGTTGCTCGTTGGCGTTTTCTACCTGAATATCGCGCCTACTGAGCGCAACCTGATTGCCACGGTGATGTTTGTGGTGTTTGCGGCTACCGACTGGCTGGATGGCTATTTGGCCCGCAAACTGAACCAGACTTCGTCGTTCGGTGCCTTTCTTGATCCGGTGGCTGATAAATTTCTGGTCTGCGCATCGCTGCTGGTGCTGGTGGATCTACAGCGCGCCGATGTGTTTGTGGCGCTCATCATCATTGGCCGTGAGATTGCCATTTCAGCTTTGCGTGAGTGGATGGCGTTGATAGGTGCAACCAAAAGCGTGGCGGTACACATGCTGGGCAAGATCAAGACGACGGTGCAGATGATTGCGATTCCCTTCCTGCTCTATGACGGCATCTTGTTTGGCGTTATCAATACCCATTTGTGGGGTACCTGGCTGATCTGGATATCGGCCATCCTCACGGTTTGGTCTATGGTTTATTACCTGCAAAAAGCCATTCCTGAAATTCGCGCACGCGCCAAATGAGTCCGACCGGCACCCATGGCGCTCTCATCAGGGCGATGCCCGCGGTGTTTGTGCTGATCTGGAGCACTGGCTTCATCGTCGCCAAATTCGGGCTGCCTTATGCGCCGCCCCTGACGTTTCTTTGCATTCGCTATTTCTTTTCCATCGCCTGTTTCCTGATCTGGATAGGGCTGGCACAGGCGAAGTGGCCAAGTGGCAGGCAGCAATGGTGGCATCTTGGCATGACCGGGATGCTGATGCACGCTGGTTTCCTGGGTGGTGTCTGGGTTGCCATCAAGGGCGGCATGGGTTCTGGCCTGGCTGCGCTGGTCGTTGGCCTACAGCCAGTTCTGACTGCCTTGTGGGTGTCGTGGATAGCCTCAGGTGACACTAACCGAAACGACGAAAATGGCCCAAGAGTCACATCCCGGCAATGGCTGGGCCTTACGTTGGGCCTGGGTGGTTTGCTGTTGGTGGTGTCGCGCAAATTTGGAACCGGCCATGAAGTCACTGCCCTGACGTTGGGGGCCACGGTGCTGGCGCTCCTGAGCATCACGGCGGGCACGCTGTATCAAAAACGCTTTGTCAAGCCGACTGACGTGCGCACTGCCAATGTCATCCAGTTGGCCGCTGCCATGTTGGTGACGCTGCCACTGACTTTTTTTGAAAGCGAAGCGATTACCTGGAATCATCACTTCGTCGGTGCCCTGGCGTGGTCGGTACTGGCTTTGACGCTGGGCGGCAGCTCGTTGATGTATCTGCTAATTCAACGCGGCGCAGTGACAGCCGTGACCAGCTTGCTCTACTTGGTGCCACCTACAACAGCGTTGATGGCCTGGGCGCTGTTTGACGAATCCATCACCTTGAGTACGGTTATCGGCACAGCGCTCACGGCGCTCGGCGTGTTCCTTGTCGTGCGGGCTGCAAAGCCGACGACCATTCAGGCTTGATTTTTTTAAAAGTTGAACTATCCATAAACCTAATGAAGGAAAAAATATGAGCACGGGTAAAAAAAGAATCGCAGTGATCGCTGGTGACGGTATTGGCAAGGAAGTCATGCCCGAGGGCATCCGCGTGATGGATGCGGCGGCGCGCAAGTTTGGCATTGAGCTGCAGTTTGACCACTTTGACTTTTCAAGCTGGGACTATTGCGAGAAACACGGCAAGATGCTGCCCGACAACTGGAAAGACCAGATCGGGGGCCATGATGCGATTTACTTTGGCGCTGTCGGCTGGCCCGACAAGATTGCCGATCATGTGTCACTGTGGGGTTCGCTGCTGCTGTTTCGCCGCGAGTTTGACCAGTACATCAACTTGCGGCCCGCCCGACTGATGCCCGGCATCATTGCGCCGGTGGTGCGGCGCGACGGTTCGGCCCGCGAAGCCAGTGAAATTGATTTTTACATCGTACGCGAAAACACCGAAGGCGAGTACTCCAGCATTGGCGGCAAGGCCTTCCCGGGCACGGACCGCGAGTTTGTGCTACAGCAGTCGGTGTTCACGCGCATCGGCGTGGACCGCGTGCTCAAGTTTGCATTTGAGCTGGCGCAAACCCGGCCTAAAAAGCATTTGACCAGTGCTACCAAATCCAATGGCATTTCAATATCAATGCCCTACTGGGACGAGCGTGTGGAGGAGATGGCCAAGGGCTACCCGGGCATCAGGCTCGACAAATTTCACATCGACATACTCACCGCGCATTTTGTGCAGCGGCCCGACTTTTTTGATGTGGTGGTGGCCAGCAATCTGTTTGGTGACATTCTTAGCGACCTCGGGCCGGCGTGTACTGGCACCATAGGCATCGCGCCCAGCGCCAATCTGAACCCCGAGCGGAAATTCCCGTCGCTGTTTGAGCCGGTACATGGTTCTGCGCCTGATATTGCAGGCCGGCAGGTGGCCAACCCGATTGGGCAGATCTGGTGCGGCGCGATGATGCTGGAATTTCTGGGTCATAAAGACGCACATGATGCCGTGTTGTCGGCGATTGAAAAAGTTCTGGCTCCGGGCAGCGGCGCACCACGCACGCCCGACCTCGGCGGTAACGCTTCGACGGCTGATGTGGGCAAAGCAATTGCTGCTGCGCTGGGGTAGCTGTCGCGCTAGGCACGGCGAATTTGGGCTCTGACCCCAAAAACTCTTCAAGGTGTGCAGGCGACCCAGCAGGTATGGGGTGAAAAAAGACTAGAATTCGCCTCAGCACGTTGTAAAAATTTGCTGCTGTATTGACACCCCGCAAGTCAATGGCTTTAATGGTGATCAGCTGGTGACCTGCACATGCTGACTCCCGCTGATATCGTTTGTCGATGTCTCGGGAGATTTTTTTAGACACAACCAGATTAACCAACATCAACGAGGGGTCCTTGTGAACAAGACTGAACTGATCGAGCACATTGCCAAAAAAGCTGACATTTCCAAAGCCGCAGCAATGCGTTCTCTGGAAGCCACCATTGACGCTGTTAAAACAACCCTGAAAAAAGGAGGCTCTGTGTCTCTCGTGGGTTTTGGTACTTTTGCCGTTGGCAAACGCGCGGCCCGTACTGGCCGTAACCCGCGTACCGGCGATGCGATTAAAATCAAGGCCGCCAAGGTTCCAAAGTTCCGTCCGGGCAAAGCACTCAAAGACGCTTTGAACTGATGGGTTGATATGGTTTGAAAAGTTTGTGGGGTGCTTAGCTCAGTTGGTAGAGCAGCGCCCTTACACGGCGTAGGTCGGCGGTTCGAGCCCGTCAGCACCCACCACAGACTTTTGAAAATCCAGAACAAAGGCGAACTTGACCAGTTCGCCTTTTTTAAGGTTTTTGGGGTCAGAGCCAAAATTCGCCGAGCCTGTGGCTCGCCCCCCGGGTGCGGTGCTTCGCACCGCTGCGAAATTGGTGTCTGACCCCAAAAACCTTCAGGAAATTCGAGATGTTTGATTTCATTCGCCAGCACACCAAAGTCACGATGGCATTGCTGTTTTTGCTGATTGTTCCGTCCTTTATTCTTGTTGGACTCGACGGCTACAGCCGCGACAAAGACAATGCTGTCGTCGTTGCCAAGGTTGACGGTCAAGAAATTACGCGGACCGACTGGGACAGGGCACACCTGCGTGAAGTTGAAAGGCTGCGCGCCAGTATGCCGTCGCTTGATGCGAAGCTGCTCGACTCGCCCGAAGCCAAATACGCCACGCTTGAAAAGCTGGTGCGTGACCGCGTGCTCACGGCGGCGGCAAACAAATCAAAACTCAGCACCAGCGACCAGCGACTGGCGCGCGATTTGCAGGACAACCCCGATATTGCCGCTCTGCGCCGGGCCGATGGTACGCTGGACATGGAGCGCTACCGCCAGCTGCTTGGCACCCAGGGCTTGAGCCCCGAGATGTTTGAAGCCAACCTGCGTGCCGAACTGTCCAGCAGGCAAGTGCTGGTAGGTATTGCCGGAAGCGGATTTTCTGCCAACACGGCTGCCGATATAGCGCTGAACGCCTATTTTGAAAAGCGTGAAATTCAGGTAGCAGGCTTTACCACCACCGAATACGCAGCCAAGCTCAATCCCACCGATGCCGAGCTTGAGCAGTTTTACAAGGCCAATGAAAGGCTGTTTCAGGCACCCGAGCAGGCCAATATTGAATATGTGCTGCTCGATGTCGAGACGATTAAAAAAGGCATTACGGTTAATGAAGCCGAACTCAAGGACTACTTCGACCAGAACGCGGCTGGTACCGAAGAGCGTCGTGCCAGTCACATTTTGATTACATCGCCCAAAAGTGCCCCCGAGGCAGAGCGCCAAAAGGCCAAAGCCAAAGCCGCCGAGCTGTTGGTGCTGGTTAAAAAATCACCCGACTCGTTTGCAGACGTGGCGAAGAAAAATTCGCAAGACCCCGGCTCTGCCCCTAGCGGCGGTGACCTGGACTTTTTTGTACGCAGTGCCATGGTTAAGTCATTTTCTGATGCTGCCTTCGCCATGCAAAATGGCGATATCAGCGATGTGGTCGAGTCCGAGTTTGGCTACCACATCATCAAGCTCACAGATATCAAGACGCCCAAGCAGCGCAGCTTTGAAGAGATGAAGCCAGAGCTGACAGCGGATGTCAAAAAGCAGCAGGCACAAAAGAAATTTGCTGAAACCGCCGAGACTTTTACCAACGGCGTGTACGAGCAGGCTGACAGCTTGACACCAGTGTCAGATCGTTTGAAGCTTGACATCAAAACCGCAAACGGTATCACCCGCACACCACAGCCCGGCGCGACGGGTGCATTGGCAAACCCGAAGTTTTTGAATGCGATTTTTTCGCCTGATGCGATTGATAAAAAGCGCAACACCGAAGCCGTCGAAGTGGCCTCTAACCAGCTCATCTCTGGCCGCATCACCCAGTACACGCCAGCCCATACAAGGCCGCTGCTGGAGGTGAAAGAGCTGGTGCGCCAGCGCTGGTTTGCCATGCGTGGTGCCGAAGAAGCCCGCAAGGACGGCATTGCAAAACTCGCCGCCTGGAAAGCAGCACCTGCTTCAGCCACCTTGCAGGACACGCTGGTAGTGTCGCGTGACCAGACGCAAAAATTGCCACCAAAAGTGGTCGAAGCAGCGCTGCGTGCCGATACTGCTACTTTGCCCGTGTTTACTGGCGTAGACTTGGGTACACAGGGTTACGCCATCGTCAAGGTCACCAAGGTATTACCACGCGACCCGGCACTGGAAGCCACCGCAAAGCAAGCGCGTCTGCAGTACGCACAGTTGTGGACATCAGCCGAGAGTTTGGCTTTTTACAACGTCCTGAAGGAACGCTTCAAGACAGAAATGAAAGTCGCCAAGCCGGTACGGGCTGCGGCTGGCCAGCAAGCCAACCCCGACAACACCGTAACGCGCTAGGAGGGTTATTGGGGTCAGACGCCAATTTCATTGCGATGCAAAGCATTGCACCCGAAGGGCGTGCCAAGGGCACGATGAATTTGGACTCTGACCCCAAAAACCCTTGTGCCGTTAGGCGAAGTAGCCGTTATAATTTGTCTCTACGGTGGCTGTAGCTCAGTTGGTAGAGTCCAGGATTGTGATTCCTGTTGTCGTGGGTTCGAGCCCCATCAGCCACCCCAGTTAGAGCCTTATGGCACATTGAAAGCCTGCTACGGAAACGATAGCGGGCTTTTTTGTTTGCGCCTCTTTGGTTAGTGATGTAACGACCCCACCAGTTCAGCCGCCAACCTTACCAGTCAACCAGACTTAGCCCGACACTGAGCACGGTGCGTCTGCGGTTGTAGTCCACCAGCGAGTCGCCATAGCCACTGAACAGTTGCGTGTGCAAGCGCAAACCGCTGTGCGCAACCGGCGAAGTTCCATTGCCTATCGACTTGAACCATTCCAAGCGCAGCGAGCCACGATCCGTGGCTTTGAGGGGGTAGCGCACCGTCAGCCCGAGCGTGTTGTTTCGGTTCACGTCCCAATAGCCCGCCAACTCGGAGCGACCCTGATAGTTGCTGATGCCGGGGTTGTCGTCGCTTTCCGCGCTCTCTGGCATGCGCTGCCAGACTCGACCCGTGATTCGGAAGTTGTTTCCCTTTTCGATCCCAGCCATCAACACGGCGCGATTCCAACTGCGGGACAACGGCAGACTCTGCCCGTTGGACTGATGCACCACGCTCAAGCCAGTGAAGCGCAATCGCCAACCCCAGGGCAAGTCGGCCTCGCTGGGATAGACGTAGGTCACCTCGGGTTCATGGTCGGTGGTTCGAAAAGGGCGCGACAGGCCGCCATTGAACAGCTGCCAGTACGACTGTTGCGTGTAACCAAACCACAGCGAGTCACGCCGCAGCGAATCGCCGGTCAGCAGCCCCTGCACGATCTTGGTTCGGACCGACAACTGAATGCGGGTTTCATTGCGGCTGTAGGGTAGGGCGGTCGCCGTCGTGTGGTCAACAGCTGGCGAGTTGGGCTGAGTATTGACGCTGTCGGACAGAATCAATGACAGGCTGATGGGGCGGTAACCACGAATGCCGAAGGTGCCGCAGTCACTGCCCGCCTCAAGTTCCCAGAAGCGAGACAGCTCAGAGAAGCCGGGGTTCTTGCAGTCGTGCGAAGCGGGCGCGGTCATGACGATAGTGACCGGAGCCGAGGCCTGCGCCGGGTCGACCATCGGCCTGGTCGCGTCCGATGCCGACGTTCTGACGTCGGCATTCTGGGTTGAAGCCTGGTGCGGCTGCTGTGCCGCCCAATTGTCATAGCACTGCAAGCGCACCAGCTGGTCGCCTCCCAGAGTCGCGCATTGCTGCCAGCTCAGAACGGGTGGTGCCGGCGCATTCCCCGGTGCAGGGGGTTGCGCGCTGACGCCGCCCAAGCAGCCAAGCCAGAGCAAGCAAGCGATGCCGCAACGCGCCCATAAACCGCGCCGGTGTCGAACTCTAGAAGTGTCTGCTGACATGATTGAACGCCTTCTGTTGACGTGGTTCAAAAAGTTTTTGGTTGACATGGATAATGTGAATTTTGGATGATTCAACCGACGGTCACCCGAAAAAGTGTTATCCGATTTTGAACCACGCGCGGGAACTGCTCGGACTGGAGACCCCGAAAGCAAAAAGGGGTCCCCGCCGGGAAACGGTTTATTAACCCTGCAGCGCCCAGATGCGGCTGATTGGCGCCGACAGATTCATCGGATCAAAAGGCTTGTGGAGCACGTCGATCGCGCCGTGCCGCGTCGTCTTGCTGTTGGGCCAAGCTTTCTTGCATCTTCTTGAAGTATTCTTTATCTTCCTGGGTGTGCTGGAGGAAGAAATTTCCTTGCTGCACTAAAAAGTAAGTTAGTGTCAGTACCACTGGGACCAGCATGACCAAGCCGGTCCAGGTGAAATACCGTACCAGTCTGAAACGCCTGGCCTGGCTTTCGGGGGGCTTGGGCTGATGGGCTGTGTTGCCCTTGAATGAGTTCATGAAGAGCATGGATTTTTTCGTTAATCTGAATCCAAGGATAGGAATTCCAACCGCATGAGCCCAAGTATCCCACCAAAAAGCGGCTCCCATGAGTAGAAATATGAGTGAAATGAATACAGAAATTAAAGATGGTTTGAGCGAAAGCGAGCGCGTTACGCTGGAAAAACATCTGGCAGAAAAACAGCGTGATTTGAGTGGATTGAAGAAGGCCACACCCCTGGCACGTGCACGCATGCAGCTGGATATTGCGGAAATATTGATCAATCTCGAACGCAAGCCAGAAGCGTGGCCGCTGGCGAAACTAGCGTTCGACACCGCGCTGAGCCATGATGCCTGGCAGGATGCGGTAGAAGCCTGCAATGTGCTGTATCAATGCGAGCAGGAAGACTCTATTGCAGTGCTTGGCATGGGCGTGTGGCTGGCGGTCAGCTTCCCGGTTGACTCCGAACTCACCTTGGCAATGCTGCTGCACATCGTCGATGAAACCCCGAAAAATTCCGATGGCGCAGCCCTTGCTGCAGTCACCGCACGCTATGTCATCGACATGCGCGCCGATGATGAAACACATGAAAGCCAGGGCTTTCTCGCCAACAACCTGGTCGCCATGGTGGCTGAGGGCCATAGCAATGTGCGCGACCAGACCGCACTGAACAAATGGCTGGACAAGCTACAGTTGCGCGACCCGCAGGTTTTCCTGCCGAGACTGGGGCAGGTTGTTGATGTGATTGTTGCTGGTAAGTGGTGGTTTGACAGGGATGAGCTGCGCAAGAAGTTTGATTGAGGTGCTGATTTTTGATGCTGACGCAAAACTGACCCATTGATAGGTATTGTGCCGATCCAAGATTTACGCCGCACCCCCAACCGATGGCCACCCGAAAAACGTGGTCTGTCACCTTTTCGACTGGCTGCGGTTCCGGCACGCTGTCGATGTCTAGGGACCCTAGCGGCGCGTTACTGGCTGAGTTTCTTCTCGACGAAGCGACAAAGCTCCTCCGCACCGATCGGCTTGGCGATAAATTCATGCCCACCAATCTGACCGCCTGCCCTTTGCACATCTTCGTTGGACACGACGGCCGTGAGAAAGACAAACTTGATTGCGCGCAACTCGGGATCTTTGCCTAGTTGCTCGGCAATTTCCGAGCCGAGCATACCGGGCATCAACACGTCTAACAGGATCAGATCCGGCTTGAATTCCCGCGCGGCTTCGATGGCCTTTATTCCCAGGTTCTCGGTCCGGACCTCGTAGAGCCCGGTCTGTTCAAGGGTCAGCTTGATCATCCAGGTCAACTCCAGCTCGTCATCCACCACCAGTATCCGCTGTTTCATTGGTTCAGCCCTCAATAGTTACCGGAAACATTAAAAGTGCCGATAGCCCCCCTCGGGTCGGTTGAAAAGGTTGATTGATCCTTCATGCATGATAACGATATTGCGCGAAACAGCAAGGCCAAGTCCGGTGCCTTCGCCTATCGGCTTGGTCGTGAAAAAAGGCTGAAACAGTTTTTCTTGGTTATCGGGCGATACGCCCGATCCGTTGTCCCTGATTTCGACGGCAATCACCCGCTGCCCAACTCTAAACGTCCCCGTCTCATCCCGCTTCAGATCATGCTCGCTCAGGCATATCGAGCGAGTGACAACTTCGATTCTGCCGCCTTGTCCGATGGCTTGCGCTGCATTTGAAAGCAAGTTGACGAAGACCTGCGCCAATTGGTCTGGATCGGCAAATATCGGGGGCATCGAATCATCGTAGGATCTGACAATGTCGATGTTGCGAGACGTTATCTCGTGGTTTACGAGGTTAATGGCATTGTCGACGACCGCGTTGATTGGGCTCGGATGTCGAGCCAGGGGCTTCTGCCTGGAAAACTGCATCAGATCCGTTATGATGCTGTCCGCGCGCGTAATCGCTTGCTGAACCTTACCCAGAACCGCGCCCTGGGTGCTTTCCCGCGCAAACTCTTTGGAGAGGTAGTCGATGCCGAGCCGGATAATCGCCAAGGGATTCTTGACTTCGTGGGCGACACCGGCGGCCAGGCGTCCAACTGCCTCCTGACGATCCGTCTCGGCAAGCCAAACACGCGCATCGAAGAGTTCTCGCGCAGTCTCTTGGTGCCTGACGAGCTCCTGTTGCAACGCAGCCTCGGCCTGCTTGCGCTCGGTGATGTCCTGATGTGTGCCCGACATGCGCAAAGGTTTGCCGTCCTCCGTCCATTCGACCACCCGACCGCGATCAGATACCCAGACCCATTCACCATTTTTGTGGCACATACGCGCTTCGCATATGTAGGTTTTTGACTCACGATTAAAGCATTGCGTCAGCAATTCACCCGAGCGTTTTCCGTCGTCAGAATGAACGAGATTGCTCCATGTGTTGATACTGATCGGCGCGAGCTCATCTAAGGTATAGCCAACGATTTCTGCCCAACGCTCATTGAACACGGTTTCACCGGTTTGTACATTCCATTCCCATGTGCCGATGTCGGTGCCCCATATGACTTCGGTAAGACGTTGGCTTTGTTTGCGAAAGCGGTTTTCGCTCTCGCGCAGCGCTTCCCTTTCCGAGATCAGCGCAGCGGTGCGCTGCGCCACCAGACTTTCCAGGTGTTCGTGCAGCCGCGCCCGCTCCAGCGCCACGGCTACCTGGTTGCCGACGCCGTACAAAACCTTCAGCGCCCCTTCGTCGAACAATCCCTCTCGTGGCCCGACCAGGTTCATCAAACCAACCGTGCGGTCGCCGAGCCATAGCGGCACGCTGGCGTGATAACGCAGGCCCTGCGTGTCGTCTTTGGCCTTGCCGAGACGTTCGCATTCGGTGATGTTGGTGACCGAGCCGAGTTCGCCGGCAAGCAGTTGGCGGCGGCAATGGCAATCGCCTTCCAGCACGCCGGGCACCTCGAGCGCCGGCGGCAGGTTGCGGGCGGCGGCGAGCCGGAAACCGGACTCCCCTTCGCGCAAGAAAATCCAGCCACTCTGGACACCGGGCAACTCCAGCGCCCGCTCCAGCGCGACTTCCGCCACCTCCCGCTCGCTGACCGCGCCATTGAGCCCCTCGGCGATGTGGTACAGCCCGCTGAGCATCTGGTTCGAATGCGCCAGATCCTTTTCGTGCGCCTTGAGTTCTTTGTTGATGTACACCGCCTGCTCGTAGGTCGAAATCAACAGGTCCAGGATTTGTTGGCGCTCGGCGGTGATGAAATGCTTCTCGCCGCCGAGGTACATTTCCACCCCCATCTGCATTTTCTGGTTCTTGCGCAACTCCAGGTTCATCAAAAGATACTCGATGCGCGACAGCAGGTAGCGCTCTTCATACGGCTTGCAGATAAAGTTGTCCGCACCGCACTCCAGGCCGAGGATCACGTCCTGCGAGTCGGAGAGCCTGGTCACCAGGATCACCGGGATGTCCTTCAACTTCTCGTCGGCTTTGATCGCCTTGCACAGGCCATAGCCGTCCAACTCCGGCATCACCACGTCGCTAATGATCAGGGCGGGCCGACGCTGCCTGGCCGCAGCTAGCGCTTCCTTGCCGTTGACCGCGGCCACCACCGCGTAGCCATGTTCCTTGAGCAGATATTCCAGTTGCGCGCGCTGGGTCGGACTGTCCTCGGCGATGAGGATTTTCACGTCATTATTGCTATTGGATTTCATCGAACGCACTCCGTTTCACTTGCCGTTGTTCGCCAGACTCGTCAGCACCGCAGCGATCTTCTCCGGCGGCAGCACCAGCGTTGCCGCACCGAGCTTGATCGCCTCGCCCGGCATGCCGTGCACGACGGAGCTGTCCTTGTCCTGGGCAAAAGTGATCGCGCCCTTGTCTCTCAATACCTTTAGCTCATCGGCGCCGTCGCGCCCCATGCCGGTAAGCAGGCCAGCAACCGCATGACTCCCATAGACATCGGCCACCGAGCGAAAAAGATAAGATACGGAAGGCCGCATCCCGTTCTCGGGCGCGTCCCGGGTCAGGGAGATTTTCCCGCCGCGCGCAACGATCATCTGGCATTCGTCCGGGGCCAGGTAGATATGGCCGGGCAGCATGGTCTCGCCGTGTGTGGCGAGTTGGACCGGAAGGCGGGACGATTGCGCCAGCCAGTCGGCGAACCCGCGGATAAAGCCGGCCGCCATGTGCTGCACGATCAGGACCGGCGCCGGAAAGTCCCTGGGCAGCGCTGAAATAATAGTGTGCAGCGCGGGCGGGCCGCCGGTGGAGGCGCCGATGGCGATGACCTCAACCTTTGCCTGCGCGCGCTTGAGTTCCGTTTTCACCGGGCTTGTCGCGGCGGCCTCGCGCCGCAGCCGGGGCCAGCGCCGCACCACCTTGACTTCCGCCATTAGCTTCACCGTCTGCACCAGTTCCTTCGCGGTGGCCGCGTAGTCCGGATGACCGATGCCGGCCGGTCGGGGCAGGGTCGCCAGCGCGCCCGCCTCCAAGGCGTCGAACGTCGTCGCCACCTCATGCGCGGAGGTGCTGCCGCTCACGATGACAATCGGCGTGGGATGCGTTTCCATGATGCGGCGCGTGGCCTCCAGCCCATCCATTCTCGGCATGTGGATATCCATGGTGATGACATCCGGTTGCATGCGCCGGACGGCCTCGATGGCTTCCTCGCCGTCGTGCGCCGTGCCGACGACTTGGATGTCGGGATCCGCGTTGAGAATATGTACGAGAAACTCGCGTACCACGGGTGAATCTTCCACTATCAGAACTTTGATCAAAGGGTTTGCCTCATGAAATCAGCCGCCCGACAACTTCCAATAAATTGCTCTGGTCGAAACTGCTCTTGACGATATAGGCGTTGGCGCCGGCGTCAATACCGCGCTCGCGGTGCTCGCGCGATTCCAGCGACGTCACCAGCACCACCGGCAGTTCCGACAGATGCTTGTCTGCGCGTATCTTCGCTGTGAGATCGAAACCGTCCATTCTCGGCATCTCCACATCCGACACGATTAAGTCGAACGTTCCAGTCTTGAGCGCGGTGTAGGCATCGATCCCGTCCACCGCGGTGGTGACCCGGAAACCCGCCGACTCCAGGATATTCTTCAGCAGCGCGCGCGAGGTGATCGAGTCCTCCACCACCAGGATGGAGCGCTGTTGCGCTTGCGCAGGTTTATCGACAATAGTCGGCGTGCGCGGCGCCGTCGCCAGCCGCACGGCGGATTTCATCAGATCGGACACGTTCAGCACCGGCACCACTTGGCCGGTTCCCAGCACGCTGGCGCCGGCGATGTTGCGCACGCGCGCGAGTTGTCGGCCGAGGTTCTTCACCAGCACTTCCTGCTCGCCAAGAATTTCGTCCACCCGAAACGCGACGCGCGCGAGTCCCAGTCCGAGCACGACCGCCGGTACGCGGTACGCGGCCTCACTCGCTGCGGCATTGCGCGACATCTCCAGCACATCACTCAGCCAGACCAGCGCAACCGCCTGCCCGTCGAGCGGGATCGTCTCCCGGTTCTCCACCGTCTGGATAGCCTTGTCGGCTATCTGCATTACCCGCTCGACGCTGATCGCGGGAAGGATGAAACGCTGTTCGCCGACACGAATCAAAACGCCCCGGAAGGTGGCGAGCGACAGCGGCAAAACAATCCGGAAAGTCGTGCCAAAGTCGGGGCGGGTCTCGATGGCGATGACGCCGCCCAGTCGTTCGACCTTTTCCTGCACGATGGCCAACCCCAGCCCCCGCCCCGAGAGGTCGGTGATGATGCGGCTGGTGGACACGCCGGAACGCCATATCAGGTCAAGCGTCTCGCGTTCGCCGAGCCGCAGCACTGCTTCGGCGGAGAGCAGGCCGAGCCGCTGCGCCGCCGCCTGCACTTGCGCGGTGTCGATGCCCGCGCCGTCGTCGGCGACGAGGATTTCGATCTTGCCGCTGTCTATCTGCGAAACCGAGATGCGAAGGCTTCCGTGTGGCGGCTTGTTTTTCTGCGCGCGCGCCGCCGGTTTTTCGATACCGTGGTCAACGCAGTTCCTGAGCAGGTGGATGAGAGGGTCTTTCATCGCTTCCAGAATCCGCCGGTCTATTTCGATCCCGGTTCCCGCTAGCGTCAATTCCACTTGCTTGTCCTGATCGCGGGCGAGTTCGCGGATGAAGCGCGGGAAGATCTCGGTCAGCGAGGAAAACGGCAGCATGTGCATTTCCTTCACGTCGTGCAGGAGACTGTCCACCATCCCTGACAGCGCGCGCTGATCGCGTTCGGCGAATCGTCGAAGCCGTGTCAGATGGTCCTCGATGTGTTTCAGGTGAAGGTTTTCCTCATCCAGATAATCGAGCAGCTTGGTCAGTGCCTGCTGTTCTTTGGCGGCGTCGTTGCGCTTGCCGACGCGGACGAGGGCGCGTTCCGTCGCGCGCACGGCGGGCCGGATCTTGGCCCGTTCCTTTTTCCATGCCGCGAGCACGGCACCGATCTCGCGCAAGTCCTGGACGCGCTGGCCCGCTGCCAGCCGTGGCGCAAGCAACTCCTCCGTCTGCAGCATCACCGCGTCGAGCTTCGCGGTAGATACCCTGACCGTCTCGGACATCAAACTGGGAGTCGCAAGCAGAGTCGGTGCGCCGGCCATCGCTGCGGCATCGTCCGGCGGCACAGGGGCAGGAGCAGTTGCCTCCGGCGCTGATGAGAACGACCGCCCCACCGGCGGCACTGCGCCTTGCAGTGCGTCGTCGAGCCGGCGGATCAAGGCGGCGATCCTCGGCTTCCCGGTTTCTGCCGCCTGCGGAGCAAGCAGCCCATTGATCGCATCAATGGCCTGATAGAGCAGATCGAACAATGCTGGCGCGTGCGCGAGCTTTTCCCCCTTTAAAGCGGAAAACACGCTCTCCAGCGAATGGCATACCGACTCGATGTCGGTGAGGTTCACGGCCCGCGCCGCGCCCTTCAGGCTGTGCGCATCGCGGAAGATCTTCTCGACAATATCCGCCTGGCGTTCGCCGTCCGGCATTTTCTCCAGATCGAGCAGCCCCGCTGCCATCGCCTTGATATGTTCGTCCGCCTCGAGCTTGAACGTCGCCAGGAGCTTTTTCAGGAAGTCGTCGTTTTTATTGGCCATGATGCTTCATGAGGGTTTGGCCCCGATCATGGCGCTCAGTCTCTGCCCCAGCTCATGCAGTTGCCGGGCAGCGACCTCCGTCTGCTGGGTGCCGGCCATGTTCTGCAGGCTGGCCTGCTTGATGCTCTCCATCGCCAGCACCACTTGATCCATACCCACCATTTGCTGCTGGCTCGTTACGGCAATTTGCGTCGCCGCCTGCGCCGCTTCGGTAACGCTGTCGGCCAACACCCGAATGGACTCGGTAGCCTCCGCGGATCGCTTGACGCCGGCCTCCACCGCTTTGCTTCCCTGCTCGGTGGCCAGCACCGCCGCACTGGTGGCCTTCTGGACATCGCCCAGGATGGTTCGTACCTGGGCCGTCGCCTGCTTGGACTGTTCGGCCAGACTCTTCACCTCCTGCGCCACCACGGCAAAGCCTTTGCCCTGCTCGCCGGCCTTGGCTGCCTCGATGGCGGCGTTCACCGCCAGCAGGTTCGACTGCTCGGCCAGATCGTTGACGCTGGCGATGATTTCGCTGATGGCCTGGCCCTGTTCGGAGAGGCGCACGATGCTCTCGGCAATGGATTCCATCTGCGCTTGGATGTGCTGCATGCCCTGGATGGTTTCCTCCACCGACTTGCGCCCGACTTGAGCAACGTTAGCGGCCTTCTGCGCGCTGTCGGAAAGGGTCTTCGCTTTCTGGCTGGAGAGCTGCGCGGTCTGCTTGACTTCCTCCACCGTGGCGGTGGTCTCGCTCACGGCGGAGGCGGTCTCGGTGGAACCGGCGGCGACCTGGGTGGTGGTGGCGAGGATTTCGGAGGAGGAGGCAGACAGTTGGGCGATGCTTTCCCGGAGTTGGCGGGTTATGAGCCGCGTCAGAAACGCGCCGAACGCCAGCCCCAGGACGATGGCAAAGGCCGAAATCGACGCTAGCAGAAGGAAGCCGCGCTCGACCGTCCGTGTAACCTCGGACCGCGATTCAGTCAACTGTTCCTGCTGTCGCTTGATGTAATAGTTGCTTTTATCGTTTAACGCCACAGCAATAGGGATTATCTTGTTGCTCAGGGCCTGCACCTCCTTGAGTTTTCCCTCCCCTAGCAGCCGAATCCCCTGCTCTTGAGCCTCCCTGAATTTTTTCTGAGTATCGGCGATTTCATCAAGGAGACGCGCCCCCGCTTCGGAACCGGAAAGGCTGCGCATCTTCTCCAGAATCGCATCAAACTGGCGGTGGCTCTCCCGCAGATCGTCCGTCAGGTGGGAGCGCTGCTCGGGGTAAAGAATCAGGCCACGGTACTGGGCGACTTGGTCCCTTGCCTCCCGCCCGAGTTCCGTGGCGCTGATAATGGACCGAGCGTCCACGTCGAGAAACTCCGCATACGCCTTATCGGTCGCCTTGAGGGAATTGAGCGCTAGCGCCGTTACGATGGCCAGCAGCGCCAGCACGACGAGATAGCTGCCAATAATTTTTTTGCCGATGGTCATGACTTGCGCTCCTTATAAAACTTCGATATTGCGGTGTGCCGTCACACCTTGTATTGCGCCGCCAGCTGCTTCAGTTTTTGCCCCATCTCATGCAGTTTCCGGGCGGCGACTTCCGCCTGCTGGGTGCCGGCCACGTTTTGCAAGCTCGCCTGCTTGATGTTCCCCATGGCGAGCGCCACCTGGTCCATGCCCACCATCTGCTGTTGGCTCGACGCCGCAATTTGCGTCGCGGCCTGCGCGGCCTCGCCAGCGCTGTCGGCCAGCAACTGGATCGATTCGCCGGCTTCGGTCGATTGCCTGACCCCCGCTTCCACCGCGCGGTGGCCCTGCTCGGTGGCCAGTACGGCTGCACTGGTAGCCTTCTGGATGTCGCCGAGAATCACCCGCACCTGAGCGGTGGCCTGCCTGGACTGTTCGGCCAGGCTCTTCACCTCCTGCGCCACCACGGCAAAGCCTTTACCCTGCTCGCCGGCCTTGGCCGCCTCGATGGCGGCGTTCACCGCCAGCAGGTTCGACTGCTCGGCCAGATCGTTGACGCTGGCGATGATTTCGCCGATCGCTTGGCCCTGTTCGGAGAGGCGCACGACGCTCTCGGCGATGGATTCCATCTGCTCCTGAATGTGCTGCATGCCCTGGATGGATTTTTCCACCGATTTGCGCCCGACCTGGGAGACCTGCGAGGCCTTCTGCGCGCTTTCCGAAACGTAACGGGCCTTCTGGCTCGCAAGCTCCGCGGTCTGCTTCACTTCTTCCACCGTGGCGGTGGTCTCGCTCACGGCAGCGGCGGTTTCGGCCGCGCCGGAGGCCACCTGGCTGGTGGTGGCGAGGATTTCGGCCGAGGAGGAGGACAACACACTGACGCCCTCGTTGATCTCATGGGTGGTTTGCCGCAATTTCGCGACCATCTCGCGGAAAGCCCGCAGCAGATCACCCACCTCGTCAGCGCGATGGTCCGTGGGAACCTCGGCGGTGAGGTCGCCCGCAGCGACCTGTCCGGCGATGTCCGATACGGCCCGCAGTGGCACGGCGATGATCCGGTTAAGCAGCAGCGCCAGCGCCACCCCGAACAGCAGCGCCACGATGCCGACGATCACGAAGAGACGCACCGCGTTTTCCGCCCTCAACCCGGATTCCGCCACGGCGAGGCGCGCTTTTTCCACTGCTTCGTTGCCCAACTCCTGAGCGATCCCGCGCATTTTAAGGTAACGCGCCTCCTGAACACCAAGCGCAAGCACCTTGGCTTGTTCCATTTTTTCGGCAAGGATCAGCGGGATGAATTCGTTGTCCCGGGTTTGCGCGAATGCCTCCCGGACCGCCCTGAGTTCCTTGAGCCTGTCGGACAGCTGCGGATCATTGCGGTTGCGCGCCAGCAGCCGCTGGGTGATCTCGGCGATTTCCTGACTGCGTGCCTTAACGTCCCGATGCCAGATTTCCTGGTCTGACCGCTGCGTCACCAGCATCATGCTCAGCAGCGCCGCCCGCACCCCGTTTTGTTGCATACGCAGTGTCATCAAATCCTGGGCGTTGGCGAAATCTGTCTGGTAGAGGCTTTTCTGGGATGCCTGGATCGCCGTGATGCCCACATAGGCGGTCGCGGTCACGATCGCCAGAAAGGTGATCATCGCGCCGAAACTGACGAAGAGCTTGCTGCGCGTCGTAAGGTCGAGAAACCATTTCATTGTTTTTCTCCTGATGTGCGTTCCACGGTCTGGATGCCTGCTGCGGCAATTTTATCCTTCCACTTGCTCCTGCACGATGATCCGCTCGTCCAGCAGGAGCTTCTCCGCGTCGAGAACGACTATGCGCTCCGGCGTCACGCCGCGCAGATATTTTTCCCGGATGCCGATAAGCGTGGGCAAGGACGGCTGGAGTTCGGCAAGTGATAAATGACGCACTCCAAGGATGGCATCGGCAAGAACGCCGAAGACCATGCCTTGCGATTGCAGAACGATGACCCGGTTGAGATTGGTCAGCCCCTGCTCCGGCAACTCGAAGAATTTCTTGATGTCAATGACCGAGATAATCTCGCCGCACACACTGACGATGCCGAGCACAAAGGCCGGCGCGCATGGCAGCGGCGTGAGGTTATCTAGGGGGTAGACCTCGCGCACGTAACGCGACTCGACGGCGTAGCGCTCGTAGGCCAGGAGAAATTCCACGACTTCCAGCTGCGAAGTGGCAGCCTCTGTTGCCTTCGGCTCGCGCGCCAGCGCCTGTGCTCTTGCCTTCAGTATCCGCCGTGTTTCTCCGGCATTCGGCGCCGCCATGTGCTCGACGGCAGCGCTGGCGGCAGCTAGGGAAACTCTGCAAAACTCCGTGACTTTTGTGCAATAAGTCCTTGCCGAAAACCTGATATTGCTATAAAATACATAGCATGAAACAAACCGCCTTGCACCTCGATCTCAACCTCAAGAAAACC
>Ga0335396_10002561_pt1 | contig 21780 bp, 23 predicted proteins | sample FRY02_FD_205743 | JGI IMG/M metagenome (GOLD analysis project Ga0335396, IMG submission 205743) | Freshwater microbial communities from Lake Fryxell liftoff mats and glacier meltwater in Antarctica - FRY-02 (spades assembly) (version 2) | ecosystem: Environmental > Aquatic > Freshwater > Ice >... | reverse complement strand
GTCACGGAGTACTTGACGGGCCACCGATCACCCTCGCCCCGCACCCCTGCCATCAGACCGCAAGGCAAAACTCGATGGGGCGTAGGCGCCGCAAACGCTGATCCAGTTGTCGCCCCTGTTGCCGATCAGCACGTTTGCCTTGCTGTGCCCGGCAAGGTTCAGATCCGCCACCCCCGGCAAGGTGGCATTCGCGACGCCGGAAACAAGCGTCGCCGATGCAGACAGTTCCAGCCGCCGGACGTCGTTTGCGCCCGGCGCAAGGTCAAGCTTGCCGTTGCCCGAAGACATCTCCATCGCCAGTGTCGCCAAGGTGGCATTGCCCTGCATCACGCTGGCGTGGACCGTGCTGGCCGGACTGACCCCAACCAAACAGCCCCCGCTGCCTCGCCGATGTCAGCGGCACCTCGCGCGGAAAAACTTATGCCCGCAATGCCTTGGCCAATCCCATGAAAGGCGTCGTTATTTGCGTCGTCATACGCAACACCCGTCACAAAAGCCGTGGTGCCCGAACAAACGAACTTTTCTGTCAGAATGGGTGCATTACAGGTCACGCCGCCTTGGGTAACTGACCCTGCACTTGCGCGATGCCGATCTTTCGCATCTGACCGTTCAGCGTGTTCACGCGGTGGGACGCACTCAGGAACAGGCTGCTGAGGTGCTGTTCGATCGCGGCTTCGAGATTGATCGAGCCAGTCGTCAGCACCGCGCCGATATTCTCTGCCCAGACCCAAGACCCCGCCAGAACATATCTTGCGGCGGCCATTCGGTCAGCCGCGTTGCTGCCGCCCGCACCCGTTTGGCTAAAGACATCCGCGGCAAGCATCCATTCCGAATGGCCCTGCGCGACCGTTTCAAGGTTTGCATGGGGGGCCAGAACCTGCTTGGCGTCGCCGCTGATGGTCCCTTCCGCCAGACCGTCGTTCAGCGAGATTCCATGGCGGGCCGCCTCGGCTTCGGGGTCCAGCCGCGCCCGGTTGATCAGTTCCAACTCGAATTGTTCCGCAGCCGACAATGCCTTTGAACTCGATCCTTGTCCCGCCCGTTTGCGTGTCCGGACTATGTTTGACTCGCGGTTGGTGTCACGAACGGCAAACTGCCAGACCGCACGAACCGCAGACCGACGCTGGCGACCTGTCGCGGTGAAACCCGGGCAGTTCTGTGGTGGAATGAGTATTGTGGCCGGCATTGGGCAGGAGTTGGATTGGTCTTGCGGGATCAGGCCGGGCGGGCCAGAGCCTGCTCGACGCGTGCAACATCGACCGGGTTGTTCAGCTCCCAGAAGACACGGTTCCCGGCATCGACCTCAACGCACAAGATGGACCGCCCGTTTTCCAAAAACCGCAGTTGCTCCAGGCCTTCCAACGTCTCAAGCGGTCCTGCGGTCCAGCCCGGATAGGCGGCCAGCGCCGAGGGGCGATAGGCATAAAGTCCGACGTGATGAAACACAGGGACCGGATTGTGTTCCGTGTCACCGGTGTAGGGGATGACTTCCTTGCTGAAGTAAAGACCCCGCATCTGCCGGTCGAATACGGCCGTCGTTCCGCCCACCCGGCCCGCCTTGCGGTCCGCCAGAAAATGCGCAAGCGTTCCCTTGTCGCAGCGCAGAACGGGCGTTGCCACCTCGGCGTGCGGATTTGCAGCCATCGCGGCCACCAGATTTTCGACGAAAGACGCCGGGGTCAACGGCGCGTCGCCTTGCAGATTTACCAGCAGATCTGCAGTCAGCCCGGCGCGCGCGACGGCGTCGGCGCACCGCACCGTCCCATTTTCACAAGCCGCAGAGGTCATGATCACCTGTGCGCCAAAACTTTCGGCAGCGCGGCGGATGCGGTCGTCATCGGTGGCCACATAAACCTCGGCGATGCCGCCCACCGCCATTGCAGCCTCCCAGCTGCGCTGGATCAGGGTCTTGCTCACGCCATCGGGACCGCGCAGTTCGACCAGCGGCTTGCCCGGATAGCGCGTCGAGGCATAGCGGGCGGGGATAAGGATGATCGTTTTCACACTGCACCTGCCTGCTTCAATCCCAAGGATGCCATGTCGTCAGCCACCCGTGCCCAGCCTTTTGCCAACACCCGTGCGGTCCTGCAACGGTCGCCACCAGGCGTCATTGTCGAGATACCATTGCACGGTGCGATCCAGTCCCTGTTCCAAGGTCACAGAAGGGCGCCAGCCCAGTTCGGTGCGGATCCGTGTCGGGTCGATCGCATAGCGCAAATCATGGCCTGGCCGGTCTGTCACAAAGGTGATCTGACGGGCATAGGGGGCGGCCTTGGGGCGTTTGGCGTCCAGAATGGCGCAGATGGTGCGCACGAGGTCGATGTTCCGGGCCTCGTTTTCGCCGCCAATGTTGTAGGTGCGGCCATTCTCACCGCGCGTCAGCACGGTCAGCAGCGCATCCGCATGATCTTCGACAAAAAGCCAGTCGCGAACATTTGCGCCTTTGCCATAAACCGGGATCGGCTGACCCGCCAGCGCACGCAGGATAACGACCGGCACCAGTTTTTCGGGGAAATGATAGGGGCCGTAGTTGTTAGAACAGTTGGTGATCACCACCGGCAGGCCATAGGTTTCGTGCCACGCCCGCACCAGATGATCCGATGCGGCCTTTGACGCTGAATAGGGGCTGCGCGGGTCATAGGGGGTTTCTTCGGTGAACTGCCCGGTTTCACCCAATGACCCGTAAACCTCGTCGGTCGAGATGTGGTGAAACCGGAACCCGTCGGGCCTGCCTTGTGCCATCCAGTAGGCGCGCGCGGACTCCAGCATGGTGTAGGTGCCGGTGATGTTGGTCTCGATGAAAGCGCCCGGTCCGTCGATCGACCGGTCCACATGCGATTCCGCGGCCAGATGCATCACGGCATCCGGGGCATGGGTGGCAAAGATGCGGTCCAGGGCCGCGCGGTCGCGGATGTCGGCATGTTCAAAGACGTAAAGGGGGCTGTTGGCGACAGAGGCCACGTTGTCGAGGCAGGCGGCATAGGTCAGCGCGTCAAGGTTGACCACGCCGTGACCCGCGCGCACCGCGTGCCGCACCACTGCAGACCCGATGAAGCCTGCCCCGCCGGTGACAAGAATTTTCATGGGGTCAGGCTCCGTAGCTGAAGGGCGAGTTGAAATCGGCCAGCGCCGGGGCAGCGGCGTCCTTATCCGACAGAATCGGTGCGCCGGTCAGGCCCCAGTCGATGCCGATGTCGGGGCAATCGAACCGCACCGCACCATCGGCAGAGGGCGCATAGTAGTCGGTGCATTTATACACGATTTCGGTTTCGGGCGCGCGGGTGGCAAAGCCATGCAGAAAGCCTGCCGGGATGATCAACTGCTTGCCGTTATCGACGCTTAACTCTACCCCGACCCAACGGCCATAGGTCGGACTGCCGCGCCTGATATCGACCGCCACATCAAAAAGGCATCCGCGCCCACAGCGCACCAGCTTGGCCTGGGAATGGGGCGGTGCCTGAAAATGCAGGCCGCGCACCGTGTTGACGCTTGACGACAGCGAGCGGTTGTCCTGTACAAAATCATAGTCCAACCCGTGCTCGGCCAGCACCTTGCGGCTCCAGGTTTCGGAAAAGAGCCCCCGGGAATCGCCAAAACGGCGCGGCGTAAGGATCATGACACCGGGAATCTCTGTCTCTTCGAACTGCACGGGCACGTTCCTTGATGAAACTTTCGAACCTCATCTAGCAACTCGACCTTGCCGTGTCACTACGGCACGGTGGCCGCTGCACAGCGCCAACCCTTTTGGCGTACCCCTGAACTGACCGTCACCCGACCCATGTGCAGGGTTTGCGACGACGTTGAACGGACGCGGCGGCAAACTCCGTTGCCCTGCCGCGTTTGGGTCCGGCGTGACGCCGCAGCCGCCCGTCAGACCTGCCGCCATTGCATAACCTTTGGCCAGGGACCCAATTCGAATGCCAGTCCTGACATTGACGAGTGATGTAAGTTCCGCGTCCGGGTTGTCGTGCGCGATGATCCCCGACCTGGAAATCGTGGACCCCGGCGATGGACCGGGACCGACGCTGTATGTCGCCAACGGCTACAGCGGCTTTGTCATCGCATGGGATCCGACCCCGGCCGGGCCCATCCAGACCAACGCCTCGCGCCTCACCCGCAACGATGCGCCGGGCACCACTGCTTGCATCGGATTCATCCAGACGTCACAGGGATTGGCCGTACTGACGGGTGGCGGCGCGAACGGCCCGCTGGTGTTGCGAGATATGAAAGGTGATGGAGGGCCAGGCGCGCAGACCACTCTTGGTACACAGCCCAGCCTTGCGGGCGATATGATTGCGATGATTGCCGCCACGCTGAGCAATGGAACGCAGATTGTCCATGGCGGGTTCGCCGGGGCGTTTGGCATTGGCCAGCTCTGCTTCAGTGCCAGTGGCAGCCTGACCGGCAGTGGTGTCACTCCTACACGGCGGCCACCTCTGCGGGACGCGTGGTTGCACTGGCCGATATCAGCATCGGCGGCCAGCAATATCTGTTCACCGCCAGCAGTCAGGACGTTGGCATCACTTGCTTGGCGGTGTCGTTGAACGGATCGTTGACGGCGCGCACCACGCTGGAAAGCGGCAATGGGCTGTGGATCGGCACGCCGACGTTTCTGGAAGTCGCGGTGGTCGCCGGGCAAACCTATCTGGTGCAGGCCGCCGCCGGATCGCCACGCTGAACCTGATCGCGGTCGCATTCAACGGAACGATGACGGTCACGGGCAATGTGACAGACGACTTGGTAATCCCCCCATTTTTAACGGGGTGCGTTCGCAGAATTCACGCGGCCATTTTCAGTTTCCGGGCGGGTGTGATGCCACCGGTGCCCATGTTGGGGCGCTCGTTGTTGCAAGTCCATAACCAGCGTGTGGCGTGATCCTGTGCCTCCTCGGTGCTTTCGATAATGTATTGATCCAGCCATTCATGCCGGAGTGAGCCGTTGAAGGCGCCACTGGTTCGAGCCCAATGGCGAACGCGGTTGTAGCGCTCGATACAGGCGTTCTGCCGGGGCTGGCCGGGTTGGACATGCTGGATGGCAACCCCGTGCCTCGACGCCCATTTCTTCAGCTTTTCATTGATATATTCGGGACCGTTGTCCACCCTGATGGTGCTCTGTTTACCGCGCCATTCGATGATGCGATCAAGGCTCCGGATGACCCGTTCTGCTGGTAATGAAAAATCGACCTCGATGCCCAGCCCTTCGCGGTTGAAGTCGTCCGAGACATTCAGCAGCCGAAATGCACGACCGTCACCCAAGCGATCCGCCATGAACCGAAGGTCCGCGCAGCGAAATCCATGGACCAGGTGATGTTTTGTGCATCCGGCACGGCCAGCGCGTCGGGTTTGTCCCGCTTCAACCGCCTGCGAGGTTTGATCCGCAGGTTCAATTCCAGCTCGCAGCAGATGCGGCAGGCACGTTTGTGGTTCCACGGATACCCCTTCACGTTGCGCAAATGCACGAAGCACAGCCCGAACCCCCAAGTCTTGCGGGCACCGGTCAGCCCAACCAGCAGATCGGCGATCTCTTCGGTCTCGGCGCGCAGCTTCGGGCCATAGCGATAACAGGTCTCGCTCACCTCGAATGCTCGGCAGGCCAGGGCGATGCCCGCTCCACGTCGCGCGACGGCATTCTCGGCCATCTCCCGGCGTTGCGATGGCCCAACTACTTTTTTCCGAGGGCCTGCTCAGGTTCTCTCGAACCAATGGCGTTCACCTTCGCAGTTCAGCAGTTCGTTCTGCATGCTGAGTTCGGCAAACATCTTCTTCAGCCGCCGGTTCTCATCCTCGAGCGCCTTGGTCTGGGCAATCATCGACGAGTCCATGCCGCCATATTCGGCTCGCCATTTGTAGAACGATGCGTTGCTCATGCCATGCTCACGGCAAAGCTCGGCCACCGGCACACCGCCTTCGGCCTGCCGCAGGATCGCAAGGATCCGGGGTTCGCTGTATCTTGCCATCTTCATTTGAAATCTCCTCATGCATAATGCCGAGAAAATCCTACTTCCGCAGCCCCTTGCTTTCGGGGGGGGATTGCCGGGTCAGGCGCTCACCCATCATCCGCACATTCATTGCCTCGTTCCGGGCGGCGCTCTCTCTCCTGATGGACGCTTACTCGGCTGCCGACCGAACTTCTTCCTGCCCATCCGCGTCCTCTCACGCCGGTTCCAGCGGCTGTTTCTCGAGCGACTTCAGGCGGCACATGCGGCCGGACAATTACGCTTCTCTGGCGGACTTGACAGCCTTGGTGACGCCGAGGCATCCAAGGCCGTAACCCGGAAATTGCGTCGCAAGCACCGGGTCGTCTGTCCGAAGCCGCCGTTCGGTCCGCCCGAAGACGTCCTCTTCCGAACACGTCCTCGCCTATCTCGGCCACTACACTCACCGGGTTGCCATGGCCAAAAGCCGCCGGATCCGCGCCAACGATACCAGCGTGACGTTCCGCTGGCGTGATTATCGTCGCGGCAACGCGCTCAGGCTGATGTCGCTCGATCCGCACGGGGTCATCCGCGGCTTCCTCTTGCGCAGTCTGCCCGACGGCTTTCATCGCATCCGCCACTCTGTCATACCCGCCAATGGCTGTCGCCGGACCCGGATCGCGACTTTGCGCCAGCTACCGGCCACGACAAAGCCGGATCGAACCGCCGCAACGGGCGAAACGACGCGCTCGTTCCCGCGTTTTGGCCCAACCGTCTGTCCGTGCCTTGGTGGTTTTCTGCGGGTCACTGTCACGCTGCCGCGATGGCGTTCCGCGCCGTCACAGCCGTAACCAGATACCTCATGGCCATGGAATTTCGCCCCCACATCGACCTTATCAACGGCCCGACATCAGCATCGATGGAGTTGGGAAACCCCCATCCCCAAGACCTTGCCGACGGATCCAAAGTGTCAAATCGCCGCGCCAGGCTCGCCCGAAAATGCCGAAGGACGCGCCAGTCACCTTGGTCAACGATGATGTTGATGCATAGCCCTCACCAAGATGGCAGCATTGTGTCACCCCAAGCCGCCAATCGCGATCCGGCCTCGCGACACTGATCTCATAGCCCGCACCTGCGTCAGCGGGTCAGCTCAATCCGGCTTCAATCAGGTCGCACACAGCGCCAGCCCCACCCTCAGCGCCCCGCGACTTCACAGAACCCGATAGTTTCCCGCAAACCCAGCGATCTAAGAGCTAAATCACCAAGCTTATGCAATTTACTTTTCAAACATCTGAATACAAATGACTAATTTTGGCTCCGCGTTGGGCCCGCCCCCTTGCCACTCGCCTGCGGACGAGGCTAACCTGCAACATGACAGCCAAACTTACCCCGCTCGCCGCCTCTTTGCCGTCAACCGTCCCTTTCGTCGGACCGGAAACGCAGGAACGCCGGATGGGGCGTACTTTTGCCGCCCGTCTCGGGGCAAACGAAAGCCTGTTCGGCCCATCGCCCCGCGCCGTCGTCGCCATGGCCGCCGCCGCCTCCGAGGTCTGGATGTATGGCGACCCAGAACTGCACGACCTGAAAGCTGCCCTCGCCGCCCATCACACCTGCCACCCCGAAAATATCGTGGTTGGCGAAGGCATCGACGGCTTGCTGGGTTACCTCGTCCGCCTGCTGATCAGCCCTGGCGATGCCGTCGTGACGAGCAACGGCGCCTATCCCACCTTCAACTTCCATGTCGCGGGCTTCGGAGGCACGCTGCACAAGGCCCCCTACAAAAGCGACTTCGAGGACCCCGAGGCGCTGCTGACCCTTGCCCGCGACACCGGGGCCAAGCTGATCTACCTGTCCAACCCCGACAACCCGATGGGCAGTCACCACCCGGCGGCCACGATCACCGCGATGATCGATGCGCTTCCCGATGGCTGCCTGCTGGTTCTGGATGAGGCTTATATCGACCTCGCCCCGCCCGGCACAGCACCCGCGATCGCACCCGATGACCCACGGGTGATCCGGATGCGGACGTTTTCCAAAGGCTACGGCCTTGCAGGGCTCAGGGTTGGCTACGCCCTGACGGCCCCGCCGCTGGCACAGGCGTTCGACAAGCTGCGCAACCATTTCGGAGTAGGGCGGCTGGCGCAGTCCGGGGTGCTTGCGGCGCTGGCCGATCAGATGTGGTTGCGCAAAGTGCAGGGTCGGGTGATCAAGGCCCGCGCAGAGGCCGGGCGGATCGCGCGCCACAATGGGTTGGAGCCGCTGGCCTCTGCGACCAATTTCGTGACCATCGACTGCGGGCGCGACGGCGACTTTGCCCGCCGCGTGCTGGTCGGGTTGGTCGAGGCTGGCATCTTCGTCCGGATGCCCGGCGTGGCCCCGCTGGATCGCTGCATCCGCATCAGTCTGGGCGATACCACCGCCCTCGCGGCCTTTGCGGCGGCTCTGCCAGAAGCATTGCGCCGCGCAGATTGATCACCCCGCCGCAACACCGCCCTTGGCCGGCCCGAGTGCCGGTGCCGGGCCAGACGGCGGCTCGGCCGACCCGATCCTCGGACCCGCTTGTGCTGGCAAAACTTGCGTCGGCCCCACGGCAGGCACCAGATCAATCGCCATCAATCGCCCCACCGGGTGTGCCGCATCGGCCTCAAGGACCCGGCGAAACACCAGCATATTCTGGAAACTGGTCTTCGACCCGGTCAGGCCCACGCGTTCGTCGCAAGGCAGCGCATCAGCGCGGACATAGTCCCAGCCATCGCGCGCCATCTCGTTCAGAACCTGCGTCAGGGAATAAGCAAACCGCTCTTCCGTCGTCTTGATCCCGCGCGCCTTTTCACCGCGGCGCGGCGCTGGCACCACCTTGAACTCAAACCGTTGCATCATCGCCCCCCATCACCGAACCCCATCACCGCTCGAGGGAATGTCCGGCCAGACCATTAACGGACTTCGAAGCCCTTGTCCAAGCCGGGAAATTCAAATCGGGGAAACGCGCGGATCAAGGCACCATAGGGTCCGCATGCGTAGGGTGCGTGATATCATGCACCTTACCCCTGAAGGCCCAGCTTGCGCGTCACCATTTCGTTCACAGCAGCGGGGTTGGCCTTGCCGCCGGTGGATTTGATCACCTGCCCCACGAACCAACCGGCCAGTTTCGGATTGGCGCGGGCCTTTTCCACCTGCTCCGGGTTTGCCGCGATGATCGCATCGACCGCCGCCTCGATGGCCCCGCTGTCGGTCACCTGCTTCATGCCCTGTGCAGCAGCCACTGCGGCCGGATCGCCGCCCGTCGTCCAGATGATTTCAAACAGGTCCTTGGCCATCTTGCCCGAAATCTCGCCCGATCCGATCAGATCGAGCACGCCGCCCAATTGCGCGACTGTTACCGGGCTTTCGGCAATCGACAGGCCCTGCTTGTTCAACCGCCCGAACAACTCGTTGATCACCCAGTTCGCCGCTATCTTGCCGTCGCGACCCAAAGCCACCGCTTCAAAGAACGCCGCCGAATCGAGGTCGGCGGTCAGAACGTTCGCATCATAGTCGGTCAACCCAAAATCACCCATGAAGCGGGACTTCTTCGCGTCAGGCAGTTCCGGCATGCTGGCGGCGATGTCATCCACCCAAGCCTGCTCGATTTCCAGCGGCAGCAGGTCGGGATCGGGGAAATAACGATAGTCATGCGCCTCTTCCTTGGACCGCATGCTGCGCGTCTCATTGCGGTCGGGGTCGTAGAGCCGGGTTTCCTGATGCACCTTGCCGCCATCCTCCAGAATGGCGATCTGGCGACGGGCCTCGTGATCAATCGCCAATTGGATGAACCGCATCGAGTTCATGTTCTTGATCTCGCACCGGGTGCCGAGATGGCCGAAGTCTTGTGTGGCCTGATATTTCTCGTACTGGCCAGAACGGCAGACCGACACGTTCACATCCGCGCGCAGGTTGCCGTTCTGCATGTTGCCGTCACAGGTGCCCAGGTAGCGCAGGATCTGGCGCAGTTTGGCGACAAAGGCCGCGGCTTCTTCCGGCCCGCGCAAATCGGGACGGCTGACGATTTCCATCAGGGCGACCCCGGTTCGGTTGAAATCGACGAAAGACATCGCGGGGTCCATGTCGTGGATCGATTTGCCTGCGTCCTGCTCAAGATGGATGCGTTCGATCCGCACCAGACGTGCGACACCGGGCGACAGTTCGACCAGCACTTCGCCCATTCCGACGATTGGGTGGTAAAGCTGGCTGATCTGATAACCTTGCGGCAGATCGGGGTAGAAATAGTTCTTGCGGTCAAAGGCCGAGATCAGGTTGATCTGTGCGCGCAGCCCCAAACCGGTCCGCACGGCCTGTTCGATGCAAAACTCGTTAATCACCGGCAACATTCCCGGCATTGCGGCATCGACGAAAGCGACGTTCGAATTGGGTTCCGAGCCGACTTGGGTGGACGCGCCCGAGAACAGCTTGGCACGGCTGGCGACCTGCGCGTGGATTTCCATGCCGATCACCAGTTCCCAGTCACCGGTGGCACCTGCGATAACTTTCGGTGTTGGGGCGGTGTAGGTCAGGTCGAGCATGAAAACCTCCGGTCTGTTCACGGTCTTTTAGGCAAGCGGCTGCGGTAGGGCAAGCGAAGTGGCAGGCCAAGCCTGTGTGGTGGTCAGTCTGCCCGCATCCGTGCCGCCATCTCGCCCAGATCGCGGCTGAGGTTGGGGGTGGCGAGGATACGTGCAAGTGCCGCCTTGATCATTGCTTGCCGCCCCGTGTCATAGCGCTGCCAGACCTCGAACGCGGTGGACATCCGCGCGGCGGTTTGCGGGTTTACCGGGTCAAGCCGGATCAGCCAATCGGCAAGCAGGCGGTAGCCCGAGCCCGATGCGTGGTGAAATCCCGCGTGGTTGCCCGCCAATGCCCCGATCACCGAACGGAAGCGGTTCGGGGTTTTCCAGTCAAAGGCTGGGTGCCGGGTCAGCGTTTCTGTCAGACCAGCCACGGCATCGGGGGCGGCATAACCGATCTGCACCGAAAACCATTTGTCGGTCACGTTGCGATCTGCAGCCCAGCGGTGCCCGAACGCCGCGATTTGCGCCTGACCGCGCCCAATGTCGAGCAGGCAGGCCAGCGAGCCCAACTCTTCAGTCATGTTATCAGCCCCGGCAAAAGCCGCCTCAGCCGCGCGCCCATCATCGGTGCGGCTGATCAGCGACAGCGCCGCCCCCCGCAACGCCCGCCGCCCAGCCGCGCGCGCCTCGGGCGAAAACGGACCGGGTTCGGCCAGTTGCGCGATCAACCCCGGCAGACCGGGGGCCAGCCGTTCGGCCAGCGCCTGCGCCATCCGCCGCCGTGCGGCATTCAGGGCGGCAGGGTCCGGAATGTGGCCCTGCGACGCCAGCGTCTGCGCCATGTCATCCTCTCCCGGCAACCGCAGCGCCAGCGCGCGAAAGGCCGGATCAAGGCTGTCGTCGAACGCCACCCGTGCCAGCGCGTCCAGCCAGTCCGGCCCAGGCTGCGCGTCTGTCGTAACCATCCGGGTCAGCACGTCCTTGGCCAGCGCGCGGCCCGCCTCCCACTTGTTGAACGGGTCGGTGTCGTGGGCCAACAGGAACGCGCGCTCTTCTGGGGACGCCGCGCGGTCCAGCACCACGGGGGCCGAAAAGCCGCGCAGGATCGACGCCACCGGTTTGCTTGCCAAGCCTTCAAACGTGAAAGATTGTTCGGCTTTCGTCATCTCGAGGATCGTCGTTGGCACCACCTCGTCCCCGTTGGGGTTCAACAGGCCCACGGCAATCGGCAGAACCTTGGGATCCTTGTGCGGCTGGCCGGGGGTGGCCGGGTTATGCTGCCGGAAGGTCAGGGTAAACCTGCCCGCCGGGTCCCACACTTCGGACACCGAAACGCGCGGCGTGCCGGCTTGGGTATACCAGCGTTTGAACTGCGACAGATTGCGGCCCGTGGTGTCTTCAAACACCCGAAGCCAATCCTCGATCGTCGCCGCATCGCCGTCGTGCCGGTCGAAATACAGCGTCAGCGCCCGGTCGTAATCGGCGTCCCCGACCAGCCGTTTCAGCATCCCGATCACTTCGGCGCCTTTTTCATAGACGGTGGCGGTATAGAAATTGTTGATCTCGATGAACGCATCGGGTCGCACCGCATGCGCCAGCGGCCCGCCATCTTCGCGAAACTGCCGGGCGCGCAGGGTCAGCACATCTTCGATCCGCTTGACGGCATGGCTGCGCATGTCGCCGGTAAACTGCTGATCGCGGAACACCGTCAGACCTTCCTTCAGGCACAACTGAAACCAGTCGCGGCAGGTGATGCGATTGCCCGTCCAGTTGTGGAAATATTCATGCGCGATCACCCCCTCGATCCGGTTGTAATCGTCGTCAGTCGCGGTTTCGGGACTTGCCAGCACAAGGCGCGAGTTGAAGATGTTCAACCCCTTGTTTTCCATCGCACCCATGTTGAAATCATCGACCGCCACGATGTTGAACACATCCAGATCGTATTCGCGGCCATACACCTGTTCGTCCCAGCGCATCGACCGGATCAGACTGTCCATCGCATAGGCGCAACGGTCCTCATCCCCCGGACGGACATAGATGTTCAGCGCAACGTCCCGCCCGGACATCGTGGTGAAACCGGCCGGAAAGGCCGCAAGGTCGCCCGCCACCAGCGCGAAAAGATAGGCGGGCTTGGGCCAGGGATCGTCCCATTCCGCCCAGCCCGGACCGGACGCCACCGGATTGCCGTTGGACAACAGCACCGGCTGGTCGCCTTCGATCCGCACGCGGAACACCGACATCACATCGGGGCGATCGGGATAGAAGGTGATCTTGCGGAACCCTTCCGCCTCGCATTGCGTGCAGTAAAGCCCGCGCGACATGTAAAGCCCTTCAAGTGCGGTGTTGCCTTCGGGCGCTGTTTCCACCTCGGTCTCGAGCGTGAACGGCCCGTCGGGCAGCAACGACGCAGGGATCGTCAGCCCGGTCGCATCGGGCGTGACCGCCAGCGCGGCCCCGTTCAGCGCCAGCGAGATCAGCCTCAGGTTCTCCCCATCCAGCCGCAGATCATTGCCCTTGGGGCGGTCAGGATTGGGTGCCAGATGCAATGTCGTGACGACTCGCGTGACCGTGGGGTGCAGCCGGAACGTCAGATGCACCGACCGGACAATATGGGTCCACGGCTGATAGTCGGACAAGTAAATGGTCTGGGGAGCGTCGTTGGTCATCACATCCTGCCGATTGGGGAACCCGTCGAGGTGCCGCACGTTACCTTCCGGCAGACTGTAGTTCAACGCCATGTCAGGAGACAGCCATGTCAGCACCCCAGACCAACATCGAAACACAGAAGCGCCGCCACCTCGGCCCCTTGATCGGCATGGTGGTCGTGGTCCTGCTGGCCTTGGCCGCGTTGTTCTTTCTGATGATGAAAACCTCATACGAAGGAACACCCGTGGAAAGCCAGGGCGGTTCGATAGACGGGCGCACCGGACTTCCGACCGAAGACGCGGTGCCAACCGCTCCGACCGAGGCAATCCCTTCGCCTGCCCCAGCTGCACCGGTCAACCCTCCGGCACAACCCTGATCCGGGCGCCGCGAGGCGTTCGACATCCTGCGGGGTTTGGACACTGTGGGGGCTTTACGAATCCCACGCTTCGGTTATTTCTGTGTTCCATGAATGTTCTCGTCTGGTTCAAGCGCGACCTGCGCATCTACGACCATCCCGCCTTGGCCGAGGCGGCCTCGCGGGGGGCCGTGCTGCCCGTCTACATCGTGGAACCCGAATATTGGGCGCAGCCTGACAGCTCGGCCCGCCAGTGGGAGTTTGTCGCGGAGTCGTTGAACGTGCTGCGCGACAGCCTGGCAGGGATTGGCGCGCCGCTGGTGGTGCGGGTGGGCGATGCGGTTTCGGTGCTTGACCGATTGTGCCGCGCCAATAAGATTGGCGCGTTGATCAGTCACGAAGAAACTGGGAACCTGTGGACTTATGGCCGCGACAAGCGGGTTGCGGAATGGGCGAGGGGCGCTGGGGTGGAATGGCTTGAGCGGCCACATACCGGAGTTGTGCGCAAACTGGCCGGTCGTAATGGCTGGGCGCGGGCGCGGGACGGGTTCATGTCGGCTGACCTCGCCCCAACGCCCGCCCTTCGCGCCGTGACGGGCGTCGAGCCGGGCGTCATCCCTTCGGCGCGGGCGCTGCGTCTGGCCGAAGATCGCTGTCCAAACCGTCAGGGCGGGGGCCGCGCGCAAGGCGAGGCGCTGATGGACTCGTTCCTGAGGCAACGCGGTGAGCGGTATCGGTCCTCGCTGTCCTCGCCCGTGACCGGAGAGCGTGCCTGTTCTCGCCTCTCACCGCATCTGGCCTGGGGCACGCTTTCGGGGCGCGAAGTGGCGCAGGCTACGGCCGCGAGGGTGGCGGAACGCCCTGGTGGTGTTTGGGCAGGGTCGCTGGCCAGTTTCGAATCGCGGCTCGCGTGGCGGGATCATTTTGCGCAAAAGCTGGAGGACGAGCCCGAAATCGAGATTCGCGCTCTGCACCGCGCCACCGAAGGCTTGCGGCCAAGGGGCGGCGACGCGGCGCGGCTGACCGCGTGGGAGCGGGGCGAGACCGGTGTGCCGTTTCTGGATGCCTGTCTGCGGTCTCTGATCGCGACGGGGTGGTTGAATTTCCGGGCGCGCGCGATGGTGATGGCAGTGGCATCGTATCAGTTTTGGCTGGATTGGCGCGACACCGGGCCCGTGCTGGCCCGGCGGTTTACCGACTACGATCCGGGGATCCACTGGCCGCAGGTGCAGATGCAGTCCGGCGTCACCGGCATCAACACCATCCGCATCTACAACCCCGTCAAGCAGGGGCTTGACCACGATCCGACCGGCAGCTTTACCCGCCGTTGGCTGCCGGAGCTGGCAGCCGTGCCGGACGGGTTTTTGCAAGAGCCATGGAAATGGCCCGGCGCGCAGGGTCTGCTGGGGCGACGCTATCCCGAACCGCTGGTCGATCTGGCGACGGCACAGCGCGCGGCACGGGAGGCGCTGTGGGGCTTGCGGCGCGCTCCCGGACACAAGGCCGAAGTGGCCGAGGTGATCGAGAAACATGCAAGCCGGGCCGACGCGCGGTTTGTGAACGATCGTTTGCCAAGGCGCCGCGCGGCCCCGCCCGCCACATCACAACTGGCGCTTGACCTGTGAAGATGCGGCGCAAGGGCGACCTGCCTGTCAAAATCTGTGCAACCTGCGGACGCCCGATGGTCTGGCGCAAGGCGTGGGAAAAGGTTTGGGACGAGGTGAAATACTGTTCCGACCGCTGCCGCACCAACAAGCCGCAGCGCAAGGTCTGACCCCGCGGTACGGCGTGTGGTCAGGTCTGCAGACCCTGCGCATAGGCCTCCAGTTGGGTGGCGACCGCTGCCCATCCGTCATGAAATCCCATCTGCTTGTGGGTGTTTGCCGCGTCCTTTGACCGGTGACGCGCGATAGCCGTATGGCGGGTCCGGCTTTGGCCTGCAATTTCGAAGGTCACGATTGCGGCTATGAAGGGTTTGGGATCTGGCTTCCAGCCTGCGGTGCAAGTTATTGTGAACACGAGTTTTCCGTTCAAGATTACTTCAAGGAAAACGCCATTGTTCTGGAGGGTCACGCCGCCCACCTTTTAGGTAGTGTTGAACTTGCCACCCGGACGGACATTCAGATCGCAGGCCGTTACCCGCTTCGGTTTGGGCAGCGCGTAAACGTGTGCGCGGGAATGGACCAGCAGGCGTAAAACAACTCGCGCGGTGCGTTGATTTCTTTTGTCAGGATCAGGTCGCTTTCTGGGTCAATCCCCATGATAAAGCTCCTGCTTAGGGGTTGCACAATAGGCGGTCATCCAACCGCGGCGGCGGTCCCGCATCCGGCGCTGGCTGGGCATCCGATGTTCGGTCTGCGCCGTAGTTTCCGGCAAGAGGCGACACACTCGGCCCGACGAAGCCGCAGCACGAAATCCAGCGCGACACATCCGGCGCGACACATTCGGCGGGGGCAAGTCGGCAAGCCGTGCCTGTCCGGTCCGGGCCGGTCAACAGCACCGGCCCTTAAACGCGCCCCGCAAGCAGTATCTGCCTGTCAGCCCAAATCCAGCGCGATGGCATGAACACGGGTGTTCAGATCGCCCAAGGCCGCATGCACCGCCCGGTGCCTTGCGACGCGCGGCATTGCGGCCAGCACAGCGCTGCGCAGTTTGACGCTGTAGTGGCTGTGGCCCGACCCATCGTCGCCCGAATGGCCGGCATGGCGGTGGCTGTCATTCACGATTTCCATCATCTCTGGGGCGAAAGCCGCCTCGAGCCGCGCTTTCATTTCGTCATTCACGGTCATTTTCGTCTCACCCTCTTTCGGTTCCTGCATAAACCCCTATCCTTACAGCCCCGAGTCGGAAAGGCTCCCTACCCAAGCGACGAGGCTTTCGTTCATGTCCACCCGCCCGCCCTTTGAATTCGACATCCGGGTTTCCTCGGACAAAGCCAAACGCAAAACCGGGCGTCGAGGCATGTCCGGGGCGTTCGACACGTCGACCAAGGCCTGCGACTATCCGGGATGCAAGGAGAAAGGCGCCTACCGTGCGCCCAAATCGCCCGATCATCTTGACGAGTATTTCTGGTTTTGCCGCGATCATGTGCGTGAATACAATCTGAAGTGGAATTTCTTTGGCACGGCTACCGATGAGGAATTCCAGAAACTGCTGGAAAAGGACCGTTTGTGGGAACGCGAGACCAAGCCATTCTCGAAAAAGGATGACGGTCGGGCATGGCAGCGGTTGGGGGTCGATGATCCGCTGGAGATCCTTGGGTCGAACGCGACGCAGAACCCGGGCAAGCCGGTATCGAACGCAACCCGCAAGTTGCCTGCGACCGAACGCAAGGCGGTGGAAATCCTGGATGCGCGCGACACATGGACAAAAGCTGAGATTCGCAAGCAATACAAAAGCCTGGTAAAGGATCTTCACCCCGACATGAACGGCGGCGACCGCAGTGACGAGGACCGCTTGCAAGAGGTGGTCTGGGCCTGGGACCAGATCAAGGACAGCCGATATTTCCGCGATTAGACCAGATTGCGGGTGTCGAAGGGGAGGTTGACACCCCCACACCCGTTGCGAAGAGTGGGGGTTTCACACCCCCACACCCCCGTGGGATATTTGTGAACAGATGAAGGGTCAGAGCTTCAAATAGTCGATCAGGGCTTGTGTCGAGCCGTCTTTGCCCTGAGCGTCCGCTTTGCCTTCAAGGATCGGCTGCAAGGCAAGTGCCAGTTCCTTGCCCAACTCAACGCCCCACTGATCATAGGAATTCAACCCAAGGATCACACCTTCGACGAACACGCGGTGCTCGTAGAGCGCGATGATCTGGCCCAGCGTGAAGGGGGTCAGTTTGGGATAGACCAGCGTGGTCGAAGGCCGGTTTCCGGGGAACACGCGGTGGCGGGCCTGACGGTCGCGTTCGGGGCCCTCAAAGCCCTTGGTCGCCATGATCGCGGTGGCCTCTGCCAGACTGCGTCCCCGCATCAGCGCTTCTGATTGGGCAAGGCAGTTGGCAACCAGCAGAAGGTGTTGGTGCGCCAAATCAGGCTCATGCCCTTCTTTGGCAAGCAGAAAGTCACAAGGAACCACGCGAGTGCCCTGATGGATCATCTGGTAGAAGGCGTGCTGACCGTTGGTGCCGGGTTCTCCCCAGACCACCGGACCGGAGTTCATGGCAAGGTCAGAGCCGTCGCGCGCCACGCGCTTGCCGTTGCTCTCCATCTCCAGTTGTTGTAGGTAGGCAGGCAGGCGCGACAACCGTTGGTCATAGGGCAGCACAGCGCGGGAGGCATAGCCGCAGATCTGGTTGTGCCAGATGCCCGTAAGCGCCAGCATCACCGGCATATTGTCGATCAGGGGCTCATGGCAGAACCGTTCGTCCATGTCCCGCCCCCCAGCCAGAAAGTCGCTGAACGCCTTGGGTCCGACGGCGAGCATCAGGGCCAGGCCAATCGGCCCCCACAACGAATAGCGCCCGCCGACCCAATCTTCGAAGCCAAACACGCGGGATGGGTCGATGCCGTAGGCAGTCGTCTTGTCGCCCGCAGTGGACACGGCGGCGAAGTGCGCGGCGGGGTCGGCCACGGCAGTCGTCATCCAGCGTTTGGCTGTGTCGGCGTTGGTCATCGTCTCGATCGTGGTGAAGGTCTTGGACGCCACGATCACCAGCGTCGTGACCGGATCAAGCAGCGCCAAAGTGTCCGCGACATGGGCGCCATCGACGTTGGAAACGTAATGCACGCGTGGCCCATCGTGATAGGGGGCCAGGGCCAGCGTGGCCATTGCGGGGCCAAGGTCGGACCCGCCGATGCCGATGTTCACCACATCGGTGATCCGCCCGCCCTGCCCCGTGAACCGCCCCTCGCGCACGTCTTGCGCAAAGACGGCCATACGGGCCAGTGTCGCGTGAATTCCAGGTACCACATCGGCGCCATCGACCATCACCTGCACGCCTATTGGGGCGCGCAAGGCGGTGTGCAGCACCGCGCGGCCTTCGGTGTCGTTGATCTTTGCCCCTGCAAACATCGCGTCGCGGCGCGCAGCAACGCCTGCCGCCGCGGCGAGGTCGACCAGCAGGGCCTTCGCAAGATCGTCGATATTCGTCTTTGAATAGTCGAGCAGCATCGACGCCGCCCGCGTGCTGAACTGGTGCGCGCGGTTGGGTTGGTCGAACAAGGAGAGGATCGACCGATCCTGCACGGATGCGTGGTGATCTTGCAAAGCCTGCCAAAGATGCTGCATCGTCTTACTCCGCCCAGTGAACAGTTGCGTGGTTCAGGAACGCCCGCACCGGGGCCGCTTGAGGGGTCAGGGTCTGCGCGAGATCAAGTGCCGCACGTTTTTCCGAACCGGTAATCAGGATGTGGGTGTTCTGGGCCGCCTGCAGCACGCGCGCCGTAAGCGTTATGCGCGGCTCGCCCACACCCGGTACCCGCATCGCCATCAGGATCGGTGCATCCGGGGCCATGGCCTGTGCCAGCAAATCGGCGCCAGGAAACAGGCTGGCCGTGTGCATGTCGGTCCCCATGCCCAGCAAAAGCACAGTGATCGGCAGATGCGGTGCGATTGCGTCGGACAGCGCCTTTAACGCCGCCTCGGGTTCGGGCGTATCGGCATGAAGCGGCAACAGGGTCGCCCCTGCGCCTAGCCCCTGCAACAGCCGAGCCCGCACCAAGGCGGTGTTGGACCGTGGGCTGGACCCGGGCACCCAGCGTTCGTCGTTCAGCACGACCGAAACCTCGCCCCACCCCAGATCGACGCCCGAAAGCAGGTCAAACACCGGTCCGGGCGTCGTGCCGCCCGGCACAGACAACGTGGCACGGCCCGTTGCATGGATCTCGGTCGAAAGCTGTTCCGCCATCAGATTGGATAGCGCGAGGTACATCATTTCGCGGTCGGGATAGTCCTGCAGGATCATTCGCGGATCTCGCGCCAGCGCCGCCCGTCACGGTGCATCAACATCAACGCATCTTCCGGCCCCGATGATCCGGGGTCATAGGTCTGTGGTCGATCGCCCTCTGCCTCCCAAGCGGCGATGATCGGATCGGTCCAAGCCCAGGCTGCCTCGACCTCGTCACCGCGCATGAACAGGGTCTGGTTTCCTCGGATCACATCCATGATCAACCGCTCATACGCATCTGGCACATCCTCGGCCTCTTCACCAAGCGCGTCGGCAAAGGACATGTCCAACGGCACCTGCATCAAACGCATCCCCCCCGGACCGGGTTCCTTGATCATCACCATCAGGTTCATGCCCTCGTCCGGCTGCAACCGGATCACCAGTACATTTTCACGCCAGCCGGTGGCATCGTCAAAGATCGAATGCGGCGGCTCTTTGAAGGTGATCGCAATTTCGGACGTCCGCGCCCGAAGCCGCTTGCCGGTGCGCAGGTAAAACGGCGTGCCCTGCCAGCGCCAGTTTGCGACCTGCACCTTCATCGCGATGTAGCTTTCGGTCCGGCTGGCAGGGATTCCGGCATGGGTCAGATAGCTGCCCTCGCCACCGCCCTTCAAATACTGCCCGCGCACGATGTCGTTGGGGCCAACCGGCTGCAACGCCCGGATCACCTTCAGCTTTTCATCCCGCACTGCATTGGGGTCAAAGTGGTAGGGCGGCTCCATTGCGATCAGACACAACAACTGCATCATGTGGTTTTGCACCATATCGCGCATAGCACCCGATTTGTCATAATAGGCCCCGCGCCCGTTCACCCCCACAGTTTCAGCGACCGTGATCTGCACATGGTCGATGTATTCGGATTTCCACAACGGCTCGAACAGGATGTTTGCAAAGCGCACGGCCATAAGGTTCTGGACGGTTTCCTTGCCCAGATAGTGATCAATACGATAAATCTGCGCTTCGCTGAAATGCTGCGCCAGAACGCCATTCAAAGCGCGCGAACTGGCCAAGTCGCGGCCAAAAGGCTTTTCCACGACGATCCGCGAGTCTGCACCGGCAATCCGGTGTGCATGCAGCCGTTCAACCAGATCGCCGAACAGAGTCGGCGCCACTGAAAAATAGAACGCCCGCACCACCCCGTTGCGCATCTTGGCTTGCAAGGCCGCCCAGCCGCCCTCACCGGTGGCGTCGATCGGCACATACGACAGCCGCTCAAGGAACTGCGCAATCACATCCGCGTCGCGACGTGCCTTGGGTACAAATTCCGCAATCGCGGCTGCGGCCATGTCGCGGAACTCTTCATCGGACAACTCGCCACGCGCCGCGCCGATGACCCGGGCGCTGTCGGGCATTTGTCCCGACAAAAACCGTCTGTAAAGACCCGGAAGTATCTTGCGGCGTGCAAGATCGCCGGTCCCACCAAAGATAACCAGGTCAAAAGCATCAACTGGTATGACGCGGGAAACCATCGTGAACCTCGTTTCTGGTCGAACTTGTCGCCGCTCAAGCCATCTATCGGCGCTGAAAATCAAAGTCCAGCTTTGCGCGTTTTAACCCGCCATTATCCACCATGTTCAGCTTTTCTCCGTCGGCGGGCTGTTTTCTGGATTGGGTGGAGTTCCTGCACCGACGGGTCCAGCGTCCGGATTGTGAGGTCCGCACGGTTTGTGGTTTTGGGCATGCGGGTTGGGGTTTCAGGGCTTGCGGGGCGTTTGCGTCGGGCCGGTCATGGGAGGGCATGTCATGGTAGGCCCGTCATCGTGAAGCGGGTCAGGGTGAGCCGGGGGCATCGAAGAGCATGTGCTGCAGTCCTTGCCGGGGACAGGACGCCGGTAGCGTCACCAAAATTCGGGTTTTTTTCTCGACGATAGTGGCCGCCGACTTGACGAGGGGTAGGCAGAGCCTGTCGGACCGGGCGTGTCGGACCGGGTGTTGCGCCACGGGGAACGCTTCGAGCAGGCCGGGCGGAGCGTCCGCCGGATCCGGCAGGCGTAGCCTTGCAACAGTAAGCCGGGACCGTAGCCTCGGTGGGCCCGCGCAGGCCCGGCGAACGCGCATCTGACTGGCATTGGCCTTCGAGCCCGACATCCGGTCAGCGGCAAGATGGGCCTTCCACGCCTTGATGCGGGTCTCGGCCTGACTGCGGGCGGAGTGGATGTTTTCAGGAAGATGCGTGCCTCACCCGCCCTCGAGATGGGTGGCGGTGCAGCGTGGGTCCCGTCCCCCGGGGCTGACCTCTACACGCGTCGCGACACGGCGGGGCTCTGACCAGGGCCGGGTTGCGGAGGAGAAGGTCTTGAAGCGGCGCAGTTTTTGCCCGGAACTGCGCGCATCGCGCTGCAGACGACGCCTCCGGAGGCAGTCTGTTCCCGGCCGGACGGCTGTTCCCGGACCGACGGCTGTTCTGGGCCAGACCGAAGACATGGCGCAGCCC
>Ga0335396_10002547_pt1 | contig 21847 bp, 18 predicted proteins | sample FRY02_FD_205743 | JGI IMG/M metagenome (GOLD analysis project Ga0335396, IMG submission 205743) | Freshwater microbial communities from Lake Fryxell liftoff mats and glacier meltwater in Antarctica - FRY-02 (spades assembly) (version 2) | ecosystem: Environmental > Aquatic > Freshwater > Ice >... | reverse complement strand
CTCCCGCAGATCCTGAGAATATGAACTACCCATAGAGGCCTCCGGCTTCATTGACCGGAGTCCTATGAATCATATTACGGCGCGGTCCGGAATCCCCTCAGATTCCAAAATCTCAAAAACCGCTCTAAGGAGGCGAACATGTTCGAACTCGAGAAGGATGAACGAATTCGCGGCATCGATTCGAATACTGCCGCGCTGGCGATGGCAATGGCGCATGACTTCATTCTGGAGATCCTGCTCACGCGCCACATGCTCGAGACGGGCCATGACGAAGCACGGAAACTGGCGCGTCTCGCCATCGAACGCTGGGAGCGCAAATATGGCGAAGGCTCGAACTCAAGCGTCCTGCGCGAGGACGATCGCGACCGCCTTCACAGCTCCGTCAAAGCGTTCGTCGACCGGTTGATGAGAAAGGCGCTTGCGCGATCCGACCACATCCGCGAGCAGCTGCCACAGACCGCCCCCAACCAGGGTTGATCCCGAAAGGCAGGATGGTCCAAGGGCGGCTGGCAGATATTGGTACTGCCTCCACTCCCTGATCAGACGATCAGGAAGTCGGATACGGCGAGCGCGGGGGCGCCGGTAAGCAACGCAAACATAGTGGACCCGCCCGCCTCCGCTCCGTTGCTGTCGTAGCGCAGCGAGCCCGTAGAAGCGTTGTAGACGATCTGCGGACCTGAGCCGGTCGCGCTACCGATGGCAAACTGCGACGCGTCGAGTTGCCCCGTCGTCAGACCCAGGAAGTAAAACTCCTGATGAATCTCGATCGTATCGGAGCCCGAGGTGAAATCGGCGATCCTGTCGATGTTCGCGCCGCCGCCGATTGGCGCATCGAAGATGAACACATCGTCGCCACCGCCTCCGCTCAGCTTGTCGTCTCCGGCTCCACCGTTCAGCCTGTCATTGTCGGCTCCACCGAGCAGGGCGTCGCGGCCATCGCCGCCCAGCAACTCGTCGTCGCCGGTGCCGCCGCTCAGGCCGTCGTTGAAGCTGGAACCGACCAGCGCGTCAGCGTTGGCCGATCCGGTGACGTAGATCGCCGAAGTCAGCCCCGCATCCCGGACTTCCACCGAGTTCTGCCCGCCGATTCCGGTCGTGAAATCCAATACGCCCCCGACCCCATTCAGGGAAAATGAGATCTGAGCGTCAGCCGCCGCGAGGTCCGCCGTATAGGCATCGAACGCCCCCAGCTACCTCACCGTGGCATTGAGAAAGCCATAGTAGGTATCCAGGACCTCGACGCTGCGAAACTCGAACTGTCCAAGATCGGCCGATCGGACGGTGTCAGTTCCGGCGCCGCCCTTCACATAACCTGAACTCGTGCTGGCGCCATCGATCCGAATCGTATCGTCGCCTTCGCCCGCGTAGATCATGCCGCTGGCACCCGAGGTCGTGATGGTGTCGCTTCCATCACCCGCCCGGACCTCGTCGTTGCCTGCGCCACCATCGAGCACATCGTCACCGACCGTGCCGAGCAAGAGGTTGTCGAACTCGTTGCCGGTGAGCATCAGGCCCGTCGTGCCCAGTCCGAAGAGCGATTCGATCTCCTGTCCGACCTCGAGCGTAAAGTTGACGCTTGCAAAGACCGCATCGGTGCCAGCTCCGGTCGCCTCGATGGCCCGATCGCTCGGGTCGTCGACGAAATAGATGTCGTCCCCTCCACCGCCTTCCATGGTGTCGGCACCAAGTCCGCCGTCGAGCCTGTCGTTCCCCAGGCCACCGGCGAGGATGTCGCTGCCTCCGCCACCCCACAGGCGATTTGCAAGCTCGTTGCCGGTGCCCGTGAAGTCACCGGTTCCTGCGAACCGAAGCCACTCAACTTCTGCATCCAGTGTGTAGGTCGACAAGGTGGTCCAGATCGCGTCCACGCCACCGCCCGGGACTTCAGAAACGACGTCATCCGCATCGTCCACGTAGTACCGGTCGTTGTCGTCACCGCCGGTCATCACATCGACGCCGGTGCCACCATCGAGCTGGTCATTGCCCAGCCCGCCAATCAACGTGTCGTCATCGGCGCTGCCGTAGAGCCTGTCATCGCCGGCAAGGCCGTCAACCCAGTCGTCGCCACCCAGCGCGTTCACGACGTCATCGCCCGGTGTGGTCATGCCCACGCCGATTATGTCGTTGCCAGCTGTACCCCTGATCATGTTCAAGGCCCTCTTTGTTTGCGTGCAGCATGAACGTCTCTGGCCTGAACGCAAGTTCAAGTCGTCTGAATATTCCCCGCCAGGTGTTTGTGCTTTTCGGACCGCTGGATGGGCGAGCTCCGCCAGAGTACCGCCTCAATGGTGCCAAGGCCGGCCGTGCAGCTGCCTCCCGCTGGCGCAAGATGGTCGCGCGTGAGCCGCCAACTTCCGCGCGATCCGCGCCTTGGACTACCAAAACCTCGGCCCCTTCAAGAGCGCTCATCGCCGATCCGTACTTCGACTGTTAAGTTTCGCAGGAAATTCAATCCACGAGGTGAACAAACCGGCCAAACGGCACACACCGCCAAACAAACGCTCGTTATTCTTGCCAATGCCGCGGGATCGTTCCTATAAAATGGCGTATCGCGGTTTCCAGAATGGGCAGGCATGCAGACTTTCGAGACTACACTGCCGGGCGTCATCGTTTTTGAGCCCCGGCGATTCGGTGACTCACGCGGTTTCTTCGTCGAGACTTTCCAGGCCGAACGCTATGCCGCTCTCGGTGTGACAAGACCCTTCATCCAGGACAACCTGTCGCGCTCGTCATATGGCGTGCTGCGGGGACTGCATCTCCAGAATCCCAATTCGCAGGGCAAGCTGGTGAGTGTTCTTCGTGGCAAGGTGCTCGATGTCGCGGTCGATGTTCGGCGCGGCAGCCCAACGTTTGGCAAGTCGTACGCCATTGAACTCAGCGAGGAGAACGGCCGGCAAATGTTCATTCCGCGGGGCTTTGCCCACGGATTTGTCGTCCTCTCCGAGAGCGCGGACTTCTTCTACAAGTGCGATGGGCTGTACAGCCCGCAGGACGAGATCGCAGTCAGCTGGTGCGATCCAGAACTCGGAATCGACTGGCAAATCGCGAACCCGAAAGTTTCCGCCAAGGACAGCATGGCGCTCCCCCTCTCGAAGGTCGATCTCCTGCCGCTCTATGAGGGCTAGTCATTGAGAATATTGATTACAGGAGTGACGGGTCAGGTGGGATCGGCGTTGCTCCCCCGCCTTTCGGCTTTCGGCGCCGTGATTGCAGCCGACCGCCAGGTGATCGACTTGTCGAGGCCCGGCGACATCGGCGCCCGACTCGATGAGGTGGCGCCCGACGTCATCGTCAATCCCGCGGCGTATACCGCCGTCGACAAGGCGGAAGACGATCGCGAAGCGGCCTTTCTCGTAAACGAATCCGCCCCGCGCGCGATGGCGCGCTGGGCAGCCGACGCGAACATCCCCCTCATTCATTTCTCGACCGACTATGTCTTCGATGGCAGCGGGACCACTCCATGGAAGGAAACGGACACGCCCTCACCGCTCTCGGTCTACGGCGCCAGCAAGCTCGCCGGCGAATTGGCGATCCAGGAGGTAGGCGGTCCTCACCTGATCGCCAGGACATCGTGGGTTTATGCGCCGAGCGGTGCCAATTTTTTTCGCACCATCATGCGGCTGGCGCGGGAACGCGAAGAACTGCGCATCGTCGCCGATCAGCATGGCGCGCCCACCTCGGCCGCCATCATTTCGGATACGATCGCTGCCATGTTCGCCGATCGTCGCGGCCTTTCCGATGTCGTCGCGCGCGCGGGCGGCCTCCTTCACCTGACTGCCTCGGGCAGCACGAACTGGCATGGCTTTGCGAGCGCCATCGTCGACGGCCTACGATCCAGGGGGATGACGCTGAAGGCCGACAAAATCACGCCGATCGCCACCAGCGATTATCCGGTGAAGGCGCAGCGGCCACTCAATTCCCGCCTCGATCTGGCGAAATTGTCCCGTGTCATGGCGAGGCCGACACCTCACTGGCTAGACGGGCTCAAGGCCACCATCGACGAGACCGCCGCAGCAGGTCAGTGAGCAGGTAACGGACCGTCGGATTCAAGCCTCTGGAGGCTCCCGCCCAGCAACAGCATGCTGATGGAGGAACCATCGCCAGGTCTGCGGCAATCCCACGTCGAGCGTGACCTTTGGCTGATAGCCGAATGTACGGGCAGCCTTCCCAATGTCGCTGTAAGTCCGCACGACTTCTCCGGTACGCCACGATGCGTAGCGAACCTCGAACGACCAGTTCGGACCGACGACATGACGCATGTTCTCGAGGAGGGTCGCGATCGACGTGGGCTGGCCCGATCCTAGATGGAAAATGCCTGATGCCGACGTCTCCAAGACTTGCAGAACGCCGTCGCACAAGTCTCCGACAAAGACGAAGTCCCGAGCCTGACTGCCATCGCCGTAGACCGTGATCGGCTGTCGCGCCAGAATCTGCCGGAAGAAGACGGCGACCGCACTGCCCTTGAGGTGCGAGTGCGGCCCGTAGACATTGGAAAAGCGCAGGGCCGTCGTTCGAATGCCATAGGAACTCGCGAAGGCGTGCGCATATCCTTCCATCGCAAGCTTGGATGCGCCGTAGGGTGACAGGGGCTCTGGAACCAGCCCTTCGTGAGTGGGCGCCGTCTCAGATCCGAAGAGCGCCCCGCCTGTCGAAGCCAAGACGACGTGAGGCACACCCGCATCCCGTGCCGCCATCAGCACATTGAGTGTCCCCCGTGCATTGACCTCGAAATCGAATTCCGGATTCTGGATCGAGTCCACCACACGCGTGTGGCCTGCCAGGTGAACGATGGCGGTGCACCCGGCGACGGCTTGCTTCACCGCAACCGGATCGCGGACATCGCCGTCATGGTCGATCACACTCCCGTCGGCGACGCGTCCAGGCACTGCCATTGACCCGTTGTCCAATACGACGAGTTCCGTCTCCGGGCTCCTGTCCCTGATACGGTGAATCAAATTGGTTCCGATGAGGCCGCGCCCACCGGTAATCAGTATCTTCTGTCTAGCCACGCGATGAACCGCTGCCAAAGTCCGGCTTCTATTCGGCGGCGATCGTGTCGAAATGCTCGCGTGCAATGCGCGCGCGCTCCGGCGTCCAGTACGAGGCGCACGGAATCTTCGAGAAATCCGCACGGTCACGATAGAGGCGCGCGATTGCCGAGATTTCCTCGAGCAGGCCCCGCTCCAAAGTCGTCGAAGTGACCCCCAGGGCCTGGAAGTTCGGGTTGGAGACTTGAAGCTCGTTCTCCTCGAGCTCATTGCGCGGATTAGGGATGTTCTCGATGGCAGCGCCGGTCATTCTCTGCACGATCGCCGCAAGGTCGCGAATTCGATAGGTCTCTGTCATCTGATTGATGATGCGGACGCGATCACCGGCTGCCGGCGGCGATTCGATGGCCCGCCGCACACCATTCACCGTATCGCGAATATGGATGAAGGCTCTGGTTTGCCCGCCCGTCCCGTGGACGGTCAGGGGATAGCCGACAGCCGCCTGCATCAGGAAACGGTTGAGCACCGTCCCGTAGTCACCATCGTAGTCGAACCTGTTGATGAGCCTCTCGTCGAGCACCGTCTCGGGTGTCTGTGTCCCCCACACGATGCCCTGATGCAGGTCGGTGATCTTCAGCTTGTCGTTCTTGGCGTAGAACTGGAAGAAGAGAGCGTCCTGCGTCTTGGTCATGTGGTAGATGCTGCCGGGATCCGGTGGATACAGAATTTCCCGGTCGACATAGGTTCCGTTCGGTAGTGGAACCTTGATGTTGAAGTACCCTTCCGGAACGACCCCTCCCAGCGCGCCGTAGCCATAGACCCCCATGGTGCCGAGATGCACGCACTGGATGTTGCGATCGACCTCGACGATCGCGGCCAGAACATTGTTGGTCGCGTTGAGGTTGTTGTTGACCGTGTAACGTTTGCAGGCGGCCGACTTCATCGAATAGGGGGCCGCGCGCTGTTCGGCAAAGTGGACGCAGGCCACCGGCCGACATTCGTTCAACACCTCGCGAACGGCGTCGAAATCAACGGCAACGTCGATTTCGCGAAACCCGATCGTGCGGCCGGTGAGGGATTTCCAAGCGTCCAGACGTTCATCCAGAGAACGAATCGGTGTCAACGAACTCGCGGAAAGCTCCGCCTCTATGCGGCGCCGCGAGAAATTGTCAACGATTACAACATCATATTCAGAGCGGCTCAGATGCAGGCTGGTGGGCCAACCGCAGAATCCATCACCTCCGAAGACAACGACCGTGCCTTCAGCCATTATGCCGCTCTAACATGAAGACTCCTTACCCTGCCACAAACCTGACAACAAGTTAACGCCTAAACAATGGCGTCAAAGAGGCGACGCGCCTTAGTTGTTGGTACTTCTTGTCAGATCGTAGTAAGTCCCGCTAACTGCACGGATCACCTGCATGAGCTTCAGGAACTGCGCGGCCTCCGCGGTGGCCAGTACGACGATGTCCTTGTTTCGCAATTGGACCTGCTGGGCAAAGAAGTAGCCTCCTGCCTGGGTCAGATCGACTCTGTAGATGAACGGGATTCTCCCCGCCCCCTCCAGCGTGTCGACGCGGGAGGACACGTACTGCGTATCGACGGCTTGATGATCGACGGTGAGTACCTGCCGCGCAAGAGGAGCAGGTTCGTAGCGGAAGAGATAGACGGCTGCGAGGTTCGTGGTCGTCTCGATCCCACCGCCTGCGCGCGCTATGGCTTCGGCCAAAGAGATCGACTCGACGTCGAAAGGATACTGGTTCACCTTTTGCGTCGCGCCCATGATCAGGAACGTCTTCGGATTGAAAACCAGCGAGATATTGTCGTTGGGCTGGGCCAGGATATTGTCTTCCGAATTCGACATGATCTGTGTCAACGGAACCGAGAAGGTCTGCTTACCGCGCATGAGGCGGAGATCCATCTGGATAGCAGTCTGCTTAGGTCCGCCGGCCCAGGCGACCGCGTCCAGCAGTTTTTCACCCCGCAGGGTCAATGGCATGAGGCCCGACCTGTTGACTTCGCCCCCCACGGCAATCGTGTTGCTCACGTTGCCGGCCATCGACACCACGACCTGCGGGCGCACTGTTTGACCCGCCAGCCCTTCCTGGATGATGGCGGCCGCCTGCGAAGGCGTTCGACCCGCGACGGTCACGCGCCCGACATAGGGCACGGTCACCTTTCCGTCGGCTTCGACCAGCTGAAGCGGAATCGTGGAAGGTTGCGGCGCTGCCAGCCCCGGCGTTCCGGTCATTAGCGCGGGGACAGTGCCCTGGAACAAGGTGGAGCCCGAGGTCTCATATACAGTTATGCCGATGAGATCTCCCGGCTTGAGAGCCACACTGGGCGTGTATTTTTGTGATCTAAAGGCGGCAGGAAAGCTCTCTGGCCTGTACTTCGCGAGGGTCCGACTGACGAGCGATGTGACTTTCACCACGTAAACGTCCCAATTCTCGTCATTCGATCGGATCAGCTGCGTAGAGGTCGGCGCCACGCCCGGGAGGGCGTCGCAGGATGCGACACCCAGCAGGAGGAAGCCCAACATTATCCGCGAAAACAGCGTCATTTCCTGGCGAAATCCATAAAAGGAACGACTCCCGTGCCTCAAGGCACGAACAGGCTGAAACGGACCGTATCATATATTTCCGAGGGCAAGGCAGCGCGTGGCCGTGACCGTTGTGAATTAAATCGTTGAACGACCCACAGGAGCGTCTCAAAGTTGAAGCCAATCTCGCTCACTCGGACTCCTCCTAGATCGGGCCTCAGGCGCATGGCTCTTATCGGTTACATAGACGGGCTCTCCCGAGACCAGATCCGGGGGTGGGTCGTCGATCTGGAAGCTGCCGGCAAGGGCGTCCTGGTACATGTCGAGTCGGCACGCGGCGCGGATCGCCGACAGGTGATTGCCGACCGTTATCGGGCCGACGTGCACAAACAGGGCATTGGAGACGGGTACTGTGGCTTCGCGGTTCCTGCGAAATTTTTCACTCCCTCGGCACGCATCCGCTTCCTTTGTGGTCAGCCCCTTCGCGAGTTTGGCCGTTTTTCGTTTCCGGCCGCGCCCCGCAAGGCCACCACTTTCAGGAAGGGCCCCCTGGTCGTTCGGCTCGACCGACGCCCTGCGGCCGCGGGTCTGACAGGCTGGGCCTTGAACCGACAGGACCTCGAGCAGCGGCGACGTCTGCTCCTGTGCGCGAATGGTCAAATCCTCGCCACGCAGACGGCCACGCTGTTCCGTGAGGACAGCCTCACCGAGGGGGGCGACGGGCTGCACGGTTTCAGCCTTCCTCCCGTCGACGCTTCGTCGGCCCTGGCCATGGTCGATGCCTTCACCGGGGCGGCGATCAACCTCGACTGATGGCTAGAATTCGCATTGCACTGCTTCATGCGCTGCCGACCGATGGTTGGCACGGGTCGTCCCATGTCTTTCAACAAGCGGCGCGCAGTCTTTCCCGTAGCGGCCACGACGTGATGTCGATCGACGCCTCGCGCGTCGGTTCGGGCGATCTTCCCACGATCCTCACGGCGCAGAACCGGGCCACGGCGACCCGGCACATGGTCGCGAGCCACCGGCTTGCGATGCAAATGGCCGCCACGCCGCCCGACCTCGTCATTGCGCCCTTGCGGGGCGGCGTTGCCCAGGCCCTGCTCATGGCAAGGGCCTGCGGCGAGGCCTTCGCCCGGACACGCTTTGCCCTGTGGTCCAATGCGCCGTCACGCGACCTGCTGATCGGAGGAGATGCGCAGGTCGGCGATCTTTCACCCCTGATCGCCGACGCGCTGGAGCGCCAGTGCCTCTCCCTGGCGGACTGCCTCATCGTAGACGACACGTCGAGCCTGCCGATCTCCTTGGGAGAACGCGCTAACGAGCTTCCGCACGTTTCCTGCCGACGCGTCCCCTGCTCGTCGCCCCCTTCCCCTGACACGGACGTTCAGGAGATTGTCTTCTTGGGGGCATTTCAGCGCTCGAGCGGCGTGCCGGAATTCATCGCGGCGATCGAGCATCTGGAGAAGCGCGGCCAGCTGGGCGGGCGCCTGGTCTCCTTTGTCGGACCGGTTGTCGATTCGCGGTACGGGCTCAGCAAGGAGTGGCTGGGACAGAGAGCGTCCCGGTGGGCTTTCCGCTTTCGCGTCGTGGCCGAATCGAATCGCGAAGCCGCCCTTGCCTATGCCGGTCAGCCGGGACGCCTTGCCGTCGGCCTCTCGACCGATGGAGAGGAACTCGAAGCTATCCGATCCTGCTGCCCGCGCCATGTCGTGCATCTGACACAGCCCATGTCCGACGGCGATGTCGTCCCCGGATTTGCGGCGGCGATCTCCTCCGCCCTGCAGGGTGTCCGCCGCGACCCGCTTCCGGAGACCGAGATCGATTGGAATCGACTGCTGGAGGACCTTCTCGACCAGCCGATCCGCGCCCGGCCGACTTCCCCGGTGAGTGTCTCAGTCTGCGTTCTCCACTACGACCGACTGCCGTTACTCGAGCGTGCGCTCTCCAGTATTCCCGAAACCATCTATGGCCGAGACGTCGAAGTCATCGTCATCGACAATGCGACCCCCCTGAGCGGAATGAAGGGGAGGATCGAAGCCCTGGCTGGCCATCGGCACCGACTGAGGGTTCTGGAGCTGACGGAGCGGCTTCCCCAGGCTGCCGCCTGCAATCTTGGACTGGCCGCCGCCGAGGGAGACGTCGTGGCCTTTCTCGATGACGACAATTTCTACGTTCAAGATGGATTAGCCCGCCTGGCCGCGGCAGCGAGTGCACACGATGTCGTGGTCACCAATCTCGAGATCTTCGACGGTCACGAAGGCTCGATAAGTTCCGGCCGCCTCATCTTCCTCGGCGAGGCTCATTCTGCAGGCCTTTTCTACAATTTCTTCGGCGATACGGCGATGGCAGTGCGACGGGCGGCCTTCGTCCCCCAGGGCTGCTTTCACGAGATGAGCTGCGAGTATCCGAGCCTGGACTGGGTCAGCCTGGCCAAAGCGTATGGTCGCGGCTCGAGTATAGGCGTCCTCCAGTGGCCGGCCGTCAGATATCGGCGCGACACGGCCCGCGCCGACATCCAGTCGGCGAAGCTCGATCAGGCCGGCGCGCGGGCGCTCGTCTTCAATGCCTATCGCGGCCGATTCGATGCCGAGATGGTCGCCCGCTACGCACAGAACCTCGAGCTCGGCGATCTCTAAGGCTTCGATTGTCCGACGTATGTGAGGTCGTTTCCCGTCAGGAGCAGACGACCTCGTTTCAGGAGCACACCGGTGTCGGCGACGACGACGTCGATACGATGGGGCTGCCCCTCCCTCAGCACACGCGGCAATGCGATCTGGAAACCGTAGGCACCAGTGCCGATACTGTCCGTCCGCAGATCGTTGCGTACCCCGTTGGCGACCGTGCGCGCCAGGAACTTTCCGTCTACGAACGCCGCCACTTCCACCGAATGTTCGGGATGATCGGGCTGCCACACCCAGCCGCGAATCCTGGAATCGACGAGGTCGCAATAGCCTTCATGGCCGGATTCTTCGAGCGCGGCCGCATTCGCCGGAACCGAGAACTCACCCAGCACGACATCCGTGCCCTTGATGGAGATCGTCAGCTCCCTCGTCCGCCAGTCGCCCTTGAAGCCGAAGGGACGGCGCCAGATCTCGAACGCAAAAGCGCAGCCCACCGCTTCGCGGCTGGAGAAGGCAACCGCCGGTGACGTGATGTTCGCCAACACCGTCCGCGTGCGGCGATGGTCGATGATCCCCTCGATCTCGACCACGCGCCGTGGATGATCGAGATTCTTCACCCACCCGTAGACCACGCCCTTATGAATCCCGAAGACGCGGCCGATGTACCGGCTCCCGTTGCTCGCCTGCCAATGAAAGCCCGGCCCCGCCGAGGCAGCGGAATCGTTCTCTGCAGCCGTTTGCTTCGACCTCACACTCGGTTGCAGGGCGCCGGCCGTACGCCGCCGCTTGCGTCGCAGCTTGGTCTCGGGCAACCAACCGATCCGACGCAGCGGCGCGGCGACGACACCGAGCAAGCTCCGCACGCGCCCCTTCTCCTGGGAGGCTGGCCGTCTGATGATGGCCGACCCTCCCAGCCGCCCGCGGCGACCCAGCGCACGCTGCAGGCCCTTGGCCATCAGCAGAGTCTCCCGCAATGCCAGGGGAGCCGCTGCAAGCTGCGGTCTGGCGGACCGAAACTCGGACGTGGCGCGGCTGTACCTCTTCCTATGCAGACGCTCGTCATCCCATCCGTCCACGTCGCAGAGTTCCTGCAGGACGGTTTGACAGTCAAAGCCCGCCAGCTGCGCCTTCGCCGCGAATTCGTGATCATGGGCGAGGACGCCATAGTCCGCCGTGAAGCCGCCAAGGGCGTCGAAGGCCGCGCGCCGGACGAACAGCGGCATCGGCGTGATGTCGGTATGGAAGAAAGCCTGCGCCGCGTCACCGAGCAGTTCGGCGCTGAGAAAGCCCCGGCCCGCCGACTGCGCGGAAAACATCACGCGGAACAGGCATGTCATCAGGTCGCTGCGACTCACTTCTGCGACGTTCGCGAAGGTCGAAAGTGCTTGCGGCCTCAAGACCGTGCCCGACCAGAGGAACAGCAGGCGGTCGCCCCGGCTCGCGCTGGCCAGGAGGTTGAAGGCCGCACCTGCGCCGAGATCAAAGGCGGGAAGAACCGTCGCCGGCAGCCCGGCTTCGTCCACGGCAGACGTCAGGCGCTGCACGGTGGAGCCATCGTCGGTATCGATCGCCACGAATATTTCGGAAGGATTCTGCTCTGCCAGCGAAGACAGCGTCGCCATCAGGCGGTCGTCGTCGTCCATGTGATAGATGCAGACCGAGATGCTGCCGGCGTCCCCCATCTTGACGGCCGGTTGCGGCAGAAGGTGCTCCAGGAGGCCCCGGCCAAGGTCGTCGTGGAACCGGCGCCATTGCTCCAGGTTCTCGGCATTGTCGAAACTGGGCGCGGCGACGTAGCCACCCAGATCGATTGCCTCGGCGATCTTTTCGGCGAAAAAGATGGGATGCGCCGGGCAGAGCACGTGGTGCCGGTCTGACGCCAGGACCAGCTCCGGCGTCCCCCCGGAGTCGGAAGCGATGAAGGGAATCCTGCAGATCGCGGCTTCGTAAACCGCAAGCGACGAGTTCTCGATGATCGAAGGCATCACCGCGAGGCGATCGCCGTCCAGAAGATACTCCAGCGCCTCGAACTGCTGGAGATCGCTGCGAATTTCGACCTTCGTGGGCCAAGGCGCGGTTTCGGCCCTGATGAATTCGAGGACGCTCTCGCCGCTGCGTTCCGTCAGGGACGAGCCAGCCTTGCCCAAGAACGTTATGACCGGTGGAAGTGACCGATTCTCCCGCAGCAGGCGGTTGATCGCCTGGATGAAGATCAACAGCCCCTTGCGCGCCTCCAGACGCCCGAAGAAGACGACCTCGTGGATCGGGTGGCGGCTGCCGTACTGCAGGCCGCGAAGGCTCTGCAGAGGGGCGAGATGGTCGAACGTCGCCACGTTGGGCTGAACGAAGGTGGTGTTGGGAGCGATCGCGTAGCCCTGGCTGAGCATCCAGCGCAGGAGGTGGAGGCTGCCGCCGATCACCATGTCGGCCAGTTCGACGCTGCGCCGCTCGGCATGGACCCTCGCGAGATCGTCGAGACGCTCCAGCGGCTGCAGCCCGTAAAGCCTGTTCCACATCCACGGCGAGGATGTCTTGACGATGAAGAGGGTGTTCGCCAGGGCGAGGCCCTGGCGCTTCGCCAAGAGGCTCAGGTAGCCGCTTCCCCGCCATTCCGAGACATGGACCACATCCGTGGGGTGGGCGATGAGATACCGCATCAGATTGTACGATGCATGTATCCATCGATCGCTGCCCGCCGAGTACCTGTCGATGTGGGCATAGTTCGGTACCGGAACGAACCGGATCCCCTTGTTGCCGTAGTGCTCGATCCAGTGATCCAGCGTCTCGTTCTCCACCTCGTGGCCCTTGAGGTAGAGGATGGTCACCTCATGGTCGCCCTTGGCCAGGAATTCCGCCAGGGCGGCGTAGGTCGTGCCGATGCCTCCGTTGCGCACGGGACCGACGATGTCCTCCGTGGCGATGCAGATCCGCAATCGCCGGGGCGTGCCCTCGAAGCGCGGGAGCGCGGCAAGCCCCGGCAAGGTCATGGACCACGCGGTGGACGTCCGGGGAACGAGGGTCTCAAGATTGCCGACGGGCGCCGGCCGGCACAGCACTTCCTCGATGGCGACACTGCCTACGTCATGGCTGCCGAGCTTGTAGCCGGCTTTTTTATCGGCGTCGTGGTTCACCACACCTCCGGGAACGGGCAAGTCGAATCAAGGAGCTGGCTGTAGTACAGGACATCAGACCTATACGCCAAGCGTCACGTCAAGGGACCGGAATGCACGTGGCCGAGACCTGCCGGAGGCCGGTCTGGGGCGCAGCCGGGCGGACGGAGCCCCGGGGCTGCCTGCCGGAGCTGGTTGCGGCCCCGGCCCACCCCTTCGTAGGCAAATCCCAGTCGGCGCATTTCCTCGGGTTCGAAGATGTTTCGCAGGTCGACGATGCGCGGCTGGCGCATCGTCTCCTTGAGGCGGCGCGGGTCGAGCCCGCGAAACTCGGGCCATTCGGTGATCACCACCAGCACGTCGGCCCCGGCCGCCGCCTCGTGCGCCGTCGTCGCGAAGGTCACGTCCTTCAGCAGGTGGCCCGCCTCCGTCATCACCTCGGGATCGAACGCCACCACCTTCGCCCCCGCCGCCTGCAGCGCAGGCACAATGTCCAGCGACGGCGCATCGTGCATGTCGTCGGTGTTCGGCTTGAAGGTCAGACCCAGCACCCCGATCGTCAGGCCCGCCACCGAGCCGCCGCAGAAATCGATGACCTTCTGCGCCATTTTCTTCTTACGGCTGTTGTTCACCTCGATCACCTGCTCCACGATCGTCTGCGGCGCATCCGCCTCGCGCGCCGTATGGGCCAGCGCCAGCGTGTCCTTGGGGAAGCACGAGCCACCGAATCCGGGAGCCGGGTGCAGGAACTTCCGCCCGATGCGCCCGTCCAGCCCGATCCCCCGCGCCACGTCGTCAACTTCCGCCCCCACCCGCTCGCACCGGTCCGCGATCTCGTTGATGAACGTGATCGTCGTCGCCAGGAATGCGTTGCCCGCGTACTTCGTCACCTCCGCCGTCTCGATGTTGGTGAACACCATCGGCGTCTGGATCAGGTTCAGCGGACGGTAGATCCCCGACATCACGTCCCGCGCCCGATCGCTCTCCACCCCGATCACCACACGGTCGGGCTTCATGAAGTCCTCGATCGCCGCGCCCTCGCGCAGGAACTCCGGGTTCGACGCCACGTCGAACTCCCCCGACGGACGCGCCTCGCGGATGATCCGCGCGATCTCCCGCCCCGTCCCCACCGGCACCGTCGACTTCGTCATTACCACCGTGTAGCCGCGGTTCGCCCGCGCGATCTCCGCCCCGCCGCATACACGTACGTCAGGTCCGCATGCCCGTCGCCCCGACGCGTCGGCGTCCCCACCGCGATGAACACCGCATCCGCATCGCCAACCGCCGCCGCCAGGTCCGTCCCGAACCGCAGACGCCCCGCCTCCACATTGTCCGCCACCAGCTGGTCCAGCCCGGGCTCGTAGATCGGCATCACGCCCTTCAGCAGCCGGTCGATCTTCCCCCCATCCTTGTCGACGCAGAAAACGGCGTGACCGAAGTGCGCGAAACACGCCCCAGACACCAAACCGACGTAGCCAGACCCGATCATCGCTATACGGATCTCTGCCATCTCCGTGCTTGGGCGCGCCAACTACACCCCGTACTATTGTCTCAATCCTTCAACCATCAATCGCACGATTGCTCGCAGAGCTTTAATTGCGCAAAAGAGATCAGCTCGGTTTGTTTGTGCGGATTCCGGGCTTCCAGAGTGGAGTATCCGTGGGCCGAGATCCTGATGCCGATCACATCCTCCCGTGGCTCAAAGCGTCACATCCCCGCAAAGATCGCGTGCAAGGGACCGACGGCTGTCTGGCGTCTCTGCGCGTCCACAACATGGGTCTGGAACCCGCCCAGACTCTGGCCCGCACGATCGCACAGTGCGTTTCGAGGCGAATAACATGAAGCCGACCAAGCAAGAGCCCGGCCATCCGGAAGCCCGCCCCGCGAACGAGCGCATCGGCCGGCGGAGCCTGCTGAGATCGTCTTGCGCGGCCGCGGGTTCGGTCGCTGTTTCAATGGTGGGACAGGGCGCCCTCGCCTCACCCGCTCGAACGTCGCCGGCGGAAGCGAGCAGGCCCGTCCGCCTCTCGAAGGAGCGGCTCGATGCGCTGGCGGCCAAATTCCATCCGGTCTTCAACGAAGACAATGTCCTGGGACCGTTTTCCGCCGCCGGGCACGCCGCGCGCCACGATGTGGAGTTGAGGCGCCTCACCGCGTCGACGCGCGTGCCGGAAACGGGCGAGCAGGTCGAGGTCAGCGGACTTCTCGCGGTCCCGGCCGGCAGCCACGGGCCGTTGCCCGTCGTCTCCTGGCAGCATGGCACGATCCTGTCCTTCGACCAGGTACCGTCCAACCTGACGCGGCTCGAGGCCGAGAGCTACGAGCTGCGCGACAATGTCGATTCGCTCGAGACCCTGTTCAACATCCAGCGCTTTGCCGGCAACGGCTACGCCGTCATCGCCGCCGACTATCTCGGCAAGGGCCCCGATCGCGACGGCCGCGGCGAAGCCTATGCGGTCAAGGACGCCACGGTTCAATGCTGCCTCGACGTGTTGCAGGCGGGCGTGCGGGAACTGGAGAGATCGGGCCTGCGCCCGTCCGCCCTGTTCCTCAACGGCTGGTCGCAAGGCGCCCTCAACACCCAGTGGCTCAAACAGGACCTGCAGCGGCGGGACATCAAGGTCGCCGCAACGGCCGCCCAGAGCCCGTTCAACGATCTGCCGAACACGTTTCACTACTGGTCCAGCCCGCACTCCTTCATCCCCTCGACGGAGAAATCCTATCCGCTGCCGCCGGCCTGGATCGTGCCTTGCCTGGTCGTCCTGCTCGGCAGCTACCGGCGCTACTATGGGCTGGCCGATCTCTTCACGACCGCGATCAAGCCGCAATACCGCGCCTTCGCCGAGACCTACTGGTCCGACTACAGGCTCGACGCGGAGGTCGCGAAGACCATGCCGCCGGCGGCCGACTTCCTGACCGACGGCTTCTTCGAGCGCTTCACGCACGACACCAACAGCAAACTGCTGCGCCGCCTCGCCGACAACAGCACGACGTTCTGGGACTACGACTCGCCGATCCGCTTCTACTACGGGCTGGCCGACGAGGCCTTGTACCCGGGCCTCGTCAAGATGGCGCTCGCGTCCGGCGGACACGACATGCAAGGCGTTGCGGTCAAGGGCGCGAGCCATCGCGGCACCTTCCTGGCCAGCCTCTACGGCGACGGCAGCGTGCTCGACGGAAAGTCCACCGTCCTCGACTGGTTCAATTCGCTGCGGTGAGTTCCTGCTCCGGTCCGCCGGGCAATCCCCTGTGAGTCAAAGGTCCCTCACTTCGTTCGGGATGACAGCGCTTTCTGCATCGGCACACGGCGCCAATCCCGGAAAAATTGTCATCCCGAACGAAGTGAGGGGGACCTTTCGCTTCCTCGCAAACCCTCTTGCAACGCCACTGGCCGGAGGGCGGCGAATGTCACCTGCCCGGATGCAGCCCCGGCGCTTCCTTGCCCGTCGAGGAAACGTATTCCGTGTAGCCGCCACCATACTGGTGCACGCCGTCGGGCGTCACTTCCAGCACCCGGTTCGAGAGCGCGGCCAGGAAGTGGCGGTCGTGGCTGACGAACAGCATGGTGCCCTCGAAGTCCGCCAGCGCCGCCACCAGCATCTCCTTGGTCGCCATGTCGAGATGGTTGGTCGGCTCGTCGAGCACCAGGAAGTTGGGCGGGTCGAACAGCATCTTGGCCATGACAAGACGCGCCTTCTCGCCGCCCGACAGCACGCGGCACGGCTTCTCGACATCGTCGCCGGAGAAGCCGAAGCAGCCGGCCAGCGACTTCAGCGCGCCGGTGCCGGCCTGCGGGAACGAGCCGTCCAGCGATTCGAACACCGTCTCGTCGCCATCGAGCAGGTCCATCGAGTGCTGGGCGAAGTAGCCCATCCGGACGCTGGCGCCGACGGTGACGCTGCCCTGGTCCGGCTCGGCCGCCCCGGCCACCAGCTTCAGCAGGGTCGACTTGCCGGCACCGTTGGCGCCCAGCACGCACCAGCGTTCCTGGCGGCGCAGCCGGAGGTCGAGCCCCTGGTAGATCGACTGCGTGCCATAGCCCTTGTGGACGCTGCGGAAGCTCACCACGTCGTCGCCCGAGCGCGGCGGTGCGCGGAATTCGAACCTGACCGACTGGCGGCGCCGCGGCGGCTCGACCTTCTCGATCTTGTCGAGCTTCTTGACCCGGCTCTGGACCTGGGCGGCGTGGGACGCCCGCGCCTTGAAGCGCTCGATGAACTTCATCTCCTTGGCCAGCATCGCCTGCTGGCGCTCGAACTGCGCCTGGCGCTGCTTCTCGGAGAGCGCGCGCTGAACCTCGTAGAAATCGAAGTTGCCCGAATAGGTGATCAGCGTGCCGCCGTCGATCTCGATGATCTTGCCGACGATGCGGTTCATGAACTCGCGGTCGTGGCTGGTCATCAGCAGCGCGCCCTCGTAGTTCTTGAGGAAGTCCTCCAGCCAGATCAGGCTTTCGAGATCGAGATGGTTGCTGGGCTCGTCGAGCAGCATGCCGTCGGGCCGCATCAGCAGGATGCGGGCCAGCGCCACCCGCATCTTCCAGCCGCCGGACAACAGCCCGACATCGCCGTCCATGCGCTCCTGGCTGAACGAAAGCCCCGCCAGCACCTCGCGCGCCCGCGCATCGAGCGCATAGCCGTCCAGCTCCTCGAAGCGCCCCTGGACCTCGCCGTAGCGCTCGACCAGCGCGTCCATATTGTCGCCCTGCTCCGGATCGGCCATCGCCGCCTCGAGCTGGGCGATCTCGGTGGCCAGCGCGCTCACCGGCCCGACCCCGTCCATCACCGCGGCGACCGCGCTCATGCCCGACATTTCACCGACGTCCTGGCTGAAATAGCCGATGGTCATGCCGGGATCGATCGTCACCTGGCCGTCATCGGGCTGTTCCGTGCCGGCGATCATGCGGAACAGCGTCGTCTTGCCGGCGCCATTGGGCCCCACCAGGCCCGCTTTCTCGCCTTTCTGGAGGCCCATCGACGCGTCGATGAACAGGATCTGGTGGCCGTTCTGCTTGCTGATGTTGTCGAGACGAATCATGCGGGCGTTGCTGGAGGGAAAGAGGCGTCCGGGCAAGCCGGAGACACGTTCCGGCGTGCGACGGATTGTCTCCGCTTGCCAGGACATCCGGTCGAGCCCGTCTCGCCACGGGACGTCCCCAAGATCAGACCGCTCCCGACGAGCCGATCCGTTTGTGCGACTGGTACGGCCTATACGTCCCAGGGCCCGGCGCCAATGCACAAAACAACAATGGCTGGCACTTCCAAGTGAGTTTTCTCGACGAAGATCCGCGCGCCCGGACCAGGGTCTGACACGGCATTGAGAGTGTCGGTGAACGAGTGACGAGGTCGAGGAGTGTAGGATCGATCGGTTGACCCCCGAGAGCGGCCGGTTGATACAATCCAACATGGATTTGCTGTTTGTGGTGGGCTCCGGCCGCAGCGGAACCTCGGCCCTGACAAGGGTGCTGTCCTTGTGCGGAGCGATTCTGCCTGCGCGCGTGCTCCGGGCGGGAACAGGCAACCCCTCCGGTTACTGGGAAGCTGTCGTCGCGATCAAGCGCAACGACCAGTTTCTTTCCGCGATCAACTCATCCTATCATGATCCCAGTCTCGTTCTGGGTCCGGTGCCGCCTAAACCCCGGGAGCGCCATGTCAGGAACATCCGCTCATTCCTGCAAGACCTGCCCGCGGCCGACTTGGTGGTTATTAAGGACCCCCGCATATCAGGCTTGGTCGACGCTTGGGATGAGGCTTCCCGCACACTTGGACTCGTCCCAAAGTACGTACACATTTTTCGCAACCCTGCAGATGTGGCCGCGTCACTGAGCCGGCGATATGGCTTTCCCTTGGAACACTCCCTCGCCCTTTGGCTGAAATACAATCTGCTCCCTGAAAAGGCGACGCGCGACCGCTCGCGCATATTCGTGAGCTACGAAGGATTGTTGACCGATTGGCGCCGTGTCATTCGGCGCTGCAACGAAGAACTTGCGCTGAAACTGGAGTTCAACCCCGACGTCGACCGCTTCCTGTCCGACGAACTCCATCATAATCGAACCGGACAACTCGAAGATCCGACACCCGCGCAATGGGTGCTGCAAACCCTCTCTGAATTGTGGAATGCCGAGCGTACCGGCGACCTCAATAGGGATGAAATGGATAAGGTATTCAAAGAGTACCTCGAATTCGACCGGTTTATCGGTGGCGTCCATCGTAGCTATCGCGCTCATTTGGCCAGACAGGCCTCGAGAGCGAACGCGATCGAAAACAATGCAGACGAGTAAACCCGGTATTTTTCCTATGAGTGCGTCGAGAAGGACTCAAACCTTATCGATGGTCTGAGGATTTTCCATTTGTCCCATGGGTTCAGGAGCTATCGCCAAAAGTTGGTGACGGCCTGATCTGTCAGGCGGCGGCGGTTGCGGTCTGAAGATCGTTCGCCTTGGCGAAGACCTCGAGCCCGTTTGCGAACTTCACTCCCAGGATAAGTTTTGGCAAGAGGGCGTGGCCATCAAGGCGACGCCACGTCCTCTGCGCGCCCTCGACCAGCTTGAACACCATGGCGAGCGCCGTCTTGTTCGAGAGGCAGCCTTTCGATCGGATAGTTCGGTGGCGGACGGTCGCGAACGTGCTCTCGATCGGGTTGGTCGTTCGCAGGTGTTTCCAATGCTCGGCAGGGAAGTCATAGAATGCCAGCAGCGCTCCGCGATCCTTGCGCAGGCATTCGGCAGCCTTGTCGTACTTGACCGCGTAGCCTTCGATGAAGCTGTCGAATGCGGTGTCGGCATCGGCCTTCGTTTCGGCCATCCAGATGTCCTGCAGCGCACGCTTGGCTTTCGGGTGTTGGCTCTTCGGCAACTTGGCCAGTACGTTTGCAGTCTTGTGGACCCAGCATCGCTGCTCGCGGGTTTTCGGCCAAACCTCGCCGAGCGCCTTCCAGAAGCCGAGCGCACCGTCGGCGACCGCCAGTTCCGGCGCAAGGGTCAGCCCGCGGCGCTTGAGATCGAGCAGCAGCACGCGCCAATCATGCGCACTTTCGCGGCTGCCGTCGGTGAAGCCGATCAGTTCCTTCGTGCCTTCCGGTGTCGCGCCGATGATGACGAGAATGCATTGCGCCTCGTCTTCCAGACGGGCCTGCAGATGAATGCCATCGGCCCATATGTAGACATAGCGCTTGCCGGAGAGGTCGCGCCTGGCCCAAGCCGCATGGTCGTCGTGCCAACCCTCCTTCAGCCGACCGATCGCAGACGCCGAAAGTCCTGCCGCATCCTTGCCGAGCAGGGCTGCCAGCGCCACGGAGAAATCGCCGGTCGAGATCCCCTTGAGGTAGAGGATCGGCAGTAACGTCTCGATCGACTTCGAGCGCCGCATGTAGGGCGGCAGGATCGTCGACGAGAAGCGAATGCGCGCGGGATTGCTGGCCACCGCCTCGCGATCGCGCACGCGCGGCTGGCGCACGGCGACCGGCCCGATGCCGGTCATAACCTCGCGCTCGGGCAAGTGGCCGTGGCGGACGACACGTTGGCGCCCATCCCCGGTCTTGAGATCGTCATGCCCGACCAGAAAGTCCGAGACCTCCGCCTCGACCGCCCGGGCAAGCAAGCAACGCGCGCCACGGCGCAAGACTTCGGTGAGTTGATCGCTGAAACTGCCTGGCTGAACCAGTTTGACGACGTTAGAATTCGACACGGCATATCACTCCTTCGATGGAGAAGTGGAGGCTTCAACTACCCCCACGATATGCCGCCTTCCCGATCTACACCGTCACCAACTTTCGACCATAGCTCTGGGTTCAGTGTAATCATCTCTGAGCCAGTCCGAGAAATCCATGCCGGTTAGAGCGTGGGTCTCGCTGATGTCCTTTTCGAACTCCCGAATCAGCACCTTCTGAATATGAGGCGAGAGATGTTGAGCCGGACTGACTTCGTCGGGCGCAATATACTGACGGCGAGCGGGACATGAACCGACCCCCAAAAATGTAAAGATGTCGTTCATTGTGACAGACGGACTGTTCCACAGACTATCCGTGCGGACAAAATGGACCCGCTTGAAGAGCCGCAGCGCATTCCGCACTTGTCCCGCATACCGCCCTCTATCCATGTACGAATAAACACGATGGGGTCTTGCGAGCTTGCGCCTAATCGCGTCCTCGAACGGAAGATGCTCGGAGCCGCGGGATGCTTCCATCTTCCAGTGAGAAAAAGCACGCAATACCGGATGCCGAAGTAATATTATGATCTTAGCCTCCGGATTGTACTGCTGGATGCGCTCGAGACATTGCGGCCAGTAGGTATAGATCGGGGTTGCTTCTCCTCTCACGACATCTCCAACGTTCCAGTCGAAGAAGCGATGGAACGAGGCATAATCAGGATTTCTCCAATCACCTGCTCGACTCTTGTCGAAGAAGTGTGTCTCCTTCTTCGCCGACATTCGGACCTGAGGGTGTTCGCCGAGGAATGTCGACAGTGCTGTCGTGCCTGCTTTCTGGGGGATGTCCCGCTTTTTGTTGAAAATCGCTCAGCAGGCGCTCTCAGTTGCTGAGCCTATGCGGCCTGTGCGTGCAGTTCAAGGCTGGAGCTGATGGCGT
>Ga0335396_10002544_pt1 | contig 21857 bp, 18 predicted proteins | sample FRY02_FD_205743 | JGI IMG/M metagenome (GOLD analysis project Ga0335396, IMG submission 205743) | Freshwater microbial communities from Lake Fryxell liftoff mats and glacier meltwater in Antarctica - FRY-02 (spades assembly) (version 2) | ecosystem: Environmental > Aquatic > Freshwater > Ice >... | reverse complement strand
CGGGATGGAGCAGCCCGGTAGCTCGTCAGGCTCATAACCTGAAGGTCGTAGGTTCAAATCCTACTCCCGCAACCAAATTATACAAATAAAACAAAAGCTTGCCTGATGGTATTTTTATACCTCAGGCGCTTTTGCGTTTTACGTCAACACCACGTCAACACCGGCACCGAAAAACGGCATTGGCACGCATTCGCGTGTATTCGCCAACATTGGGCTGCATTCGCGGGCTTTGCTGCGCCCGAGATGATGCGAGCGGATTACCGAGGCAAAGTCAGAGGAAATTAACCAATACAGTAAACTGTGGCCGCGCTTAGCCCAAACTGAAGCTTCCTTACCGATAACGATAAGCCCCCTTGAGCGATCCTACACTTTCGTCTATCCTTACCGAGAAGGGTAAGGAGCCTCGCCATGTCAGCCGAAAACGTACAGAAGCTTCTTGCCGATATCGGGGGACGCATCAGGGCGATCCGGGCTGAGCAGAGCCTCAACCTCGACCAGCTCGCGCGCGTCACCGGGATCAGTGCTCCGGCATTGTCACTGATTGAGACGGGGAAGCGTGATGCCAGGTTGACGACGCTTGCCAAGATTGCGGCGGCGCTGCGTGTGTCTCTCTCGACCCTGCTGGATGATACGTCGCCCGACCCGGACGCCAGGACGAAAGACGCGTCACAGGGCTACGACCTTGGGGAGTACCAGTGACAGCTTCGGTCCCTATCTGGTTCGATGCGCTGGCGGTTGGCGATGTCGATGTTGCCGCTGATGGCACGCTGTCTTTGCGCTACGGCGAGAGATGGCTGCAGACCGCTGGGGCGTTTGCGCTCTCGGTCACCATGCCCTTGCGCGCCGAGCCCTATCCGTCCGAGGTCATTTCACCTTGGCTTGCCAACCTTCTCCCCGAAGAAGAACAGCTTCAGGTTTTGACACGCTCACTGGGGCTGGATCAGGCCGATGTGCTGGCAGTGCTGACAGAGATTGGTGGCGACACGGCTGGCGCATTGTCCTTCGGGGAACCTACGGACCGCAGCCGTTGGGCCTATACGCCGCTTACGAGCTTCTACGGCACCGGCGATGCTCCCGAAGCGTTGGAGCGCCATTTCGCAGATCTTGGCCGCAGACCATTTCTGGTGGGTGAAGAAGGGGTGCGCCAGTCTCTTGCGGGTGGCCAGAAGAAATCGGCTCTCGCTGTTCTGGGCCCGGACGGTGCGCCTGTGCTGCGCTTGCCCGGCCCGGACGACGTGCTCGCCATTCCCCTCAACGGTGCCCCGTCCACACTGATCGTGAAGCCGGACAATCCCAATCTGCCCGGCATCACCGAGAACGAGGTCTGGTGTCTGCGGATGGCGCAGGCCATCGGTATCGAGGCTGCGCAAGCGACAATCCTTAAAGCGTCTGGCCGCACGGCAATTGGCGTGTTGCGCTATGATCGCAGGCTCGGGCGGAATGGTCAGATCCTGCGCCTCCACCAAGAGGATTTCGCACAGGCCAATGGCTTTCCTCCCGGGCGGAAATACGAGCGTGGCACCCTGCGCGGGCTGGACCTCAAGACACTGTTGGAGACCGGGCGGCACGTCAGCGCAAACGATGCCCTTGCCCTGCTTGATCAGGTCATCTTCAACATTCTGGTTGCCAACACAGATGCCCATGCGAAGAACTATTCGCTGATCCTGCCGGTCGCGGCAGCGCCGCGCCTTGCTCCGCTTTACGACGTGTCTTCTGTTCTTCCTTGGCCGCATGTCGTCCAGAGTTACGCCCAGAGCATCGCCGACAAGAAGCGCACTCCGGACATGATCGCAGGACGGCATTGGGAGAAGGTGGCGCGCGACATTGGCTATCGCCCGACCGATGTCCGAAACCGGGTTCAAGAACTTGTCGACAGGCTGGTGGCATGTAGGGTGAAGGTCACAGACGAGGTGGCAGCACTTCAGGGTGCGACAGCGGGCTATGTCACGCAAACTGCGGAAGCTGTCGAAGGTAATGCGCTGCGCATGGCGGGGAGGCTGTAGATGGCGGGCAAGGTGACACACAAATGGGCGTTCAAACCAGGCATGCGCGCAGGCGCGTACAGCTGGAAGTCGTCTGCCAGGGCCATTGACCGGCTGAAATCGGCCAGCTCCGAGATCCGCGCGGTCGCCCGCACAGACCCGACCGCCGCGGCCGAGGGCGTCATCGCGCTGGCCCAGCGCATCTGGCCAGCTTTTGAGCATATCGACACGTCCTCGGGCGCGCTTGGCAATGCTGTGCGCCGGACGCTCGAAGATCTGCTGCCGATCCTGATTGAGGCACCGGCTGATGAGAAAACCCGTGCGAAATGGCTCGAGCAGCTTCGCGAGGCGATCGAGGACGACGGTGTCGATTATCTCGCGCCATTAGCTGATCGCTTTGGCCAGATCGCGGCATACCCTGCGCTGATGATCCTGCATGCCGATTGCGATCTTGACATGATCCGAGAAGCTTGGTCGGATCACGCGCGGTTCTCCCATGTCACGACGGGCACGCTGACGCTGTCCTGCCTGCTTGAGGCTGGGCGCTATGACGAATTGATGGCGCTTCTGGCGCTGAAGAAGACCTCGCTGTGGTTCGATATGAAGTTCGGCGCCGAAGCCCTGTTGCGTCGGGGGCGCGAAGACGAGGCTCTGGCCTTCGCCGAGGCCCTGTTGAGGGATGATGGCCGCCAATGGGGCTACCACGACATCGCGCGGTTCTGTGAGGCGATTCTGGTCCGGCAGGGTCGTGAGGAGACGCCTATCTCCGTTTCGGCCTACCCACAGCCTCGGGCAACACCTATCTCGCGATGTGGCGCGATCTAGTAAAGCGCTATCCGAAGGCACCGCCGGAGTCGCGTCGAGACAAAGATGTATTGTGTGAAACTGCTGGTTCAGCGACTGATGGCGCGCGACTTTGGCATGATCGGGCTTGGTGGACGTGGCCCGCACCGGACCTGCGCCACCGTCTCAACGGATAAGCCAAGGATCATGCCGGGGGGCATCGGCCACCGACGCACTGGCCGGGCAAGTGCATGATGGAATGTTGATCGCTGCAGGCGGCTTTGGTCTGTGGGGAATTCCGGAGCTTTTGATCGACGATTTGGTTGTTCCTCTCCCGCTTTGACGCCGCTGACCCGAAGGATCAAACAGTCGCGCCGTTTTGATTGTGACGGTGCTGTAGCTAGGTTCCAGGCATTGGTGTTAAGGCTCTGTAGATGGCGTGGATGGCACCTTTTGGCGGCACACAAAGACGATTTGCCCTCAGTCGCGAGGTGAGTGACAGTCTTGGCAAAGGAGGGCAGTTATATAGCCAGTTTGGCCATATAGCGGACTGCGCCGATCTCCACCCGTTGATTGCCCGCCTGCGGCGCGACGCCGGGACTGGTAAACGAGGCGAAGCCGGTCACCTCTGGCAGGCTCAGCATTTCTTATTCCGCCGCAGCCAAAATGGCGCGGGCGATGGGGTATTCCTACTTTCCCTCGACAGCCGCAATTTCTGCTAGAACGCTGCGTGATCAATGCCAAGGGACAGGTGCAGGCAGGTCCGGCGGGGTGTTCATTATCGCGTCGGACTGCCGAAGTGCTTTTGAGTGGAAACCTTGCTAGATTAAGAAGATATGTGCGAAAATGATCGCCTGCACCAACAGGAAAACCGTATCAATTGCGATCAACACCAAGCCTTTGACACCCGGCGCAAACAGCTTTTGCAGGCTGGTTTTTACCCCTAGCGCTGAAATAGCCACCACGAGCAAAAACCGTGATGCATCATTTACGAACGTCAGCAGGCCTTCATGCAAGGGCACGAAATTGCGCACGGCCATCAAGATGATGAAGACCACGACGAACCACGGTAACCCTGTGGTGCCTCCTGCCTCTTTGCGGAAAATGATGGCGACGGCCAACAGCACGACAGGCAGCAAGGCCACGCGCAACAGCTTGGTGAAGGTGGCAATATCGCCCGCAGTGTCGCTGACTGAATAGCCTGCGCCAACGACTTGGGCCACGTCATGGATCGTTGCCCCAATCATGTATCCGATTTCCACATCGGCAAGGCCCAGCCAACTGAACAGCATCGGATAGACGATCATGGCGATGGTCGACATCGCAGTGACACCAACCACCGTCAGCAGGATGTCTTCCTCTTTCAGGTATTTCTTGGGCAAAATTGCCGCGATGGCCAGTGCCGCTGATGCGCCACAAATCGCCACCGACCCGCCTGTCAGCAAGCCAAAAGCGGTGCTGCGGCCAAAGAGGCGGGCAAAGAAAACGCCCCCCAAAAGGGTCAGGACCAGCATAACCGCCACTCCGACAATCGGGGTGACGCCCAGCTGTGACACATCCGCAAAAGTCAGGCGCAGCCCCAAAAAGGCCACACCCAAGCGCAAAAGGTCGCGTGCGCAAAAGGCGATGCCGGGTGCTGCGCGCGGCGTGTCATTCATAAAATTGAACGCCATGCCGATGAGCAAGGCAAACAGCATTGCGGGCGCGCCGTAATGTTCGGCAAGAAAGCTGGAGGCAAGGGCCACCGTCGTCGCAAGGGCCACGCCGCTGCGATTGTCGTTGAGCCAAGCCAGCACCCGTTGGGGTGCTGGTTGCGGGGCAGGGGCAAGCCCGCCTTGGTCAGAGGGTGTCATCAGCCGCGCTCAGATCAAAGGTTTCGTTGGGAAAGAATTTGGCCAAGCGAATATCAGCGGAGCGAGCGTGGCCTTCCATGCCTTCAAGTCGTGAAATCCGTGCAGTCGCTTCGGCCAAAGGGCGGGCGGCGTCACGGGTGGCGCGCTGCCATGTCACGGTTTTCATAAACTTATGCACCGAAAGGCCACCGGTATAGCGCGCAGCCCCCGAGGTGGGCAGAACATGGTTTGGCCCCGAGGCTTTGTCGCCAAAGGCCACGGTGGTTTCCTCGCCCAAAAACAGCGACCCATAGGAGCGCAGGCGGCGCAGCCACCAATCCAGATTTGCGGCTTGGATGTGCAGGTGTTCGGGGCCGTATTGATCGCAGACTTGCGCCATATCCTCGGCATCGCCACACAGCATCACCTCGGCATAATCGCGCCACGCAGCGTCCGCGCTGCTGCGGTTCGGTTCGGGCAGGGTTGCTATAAGGCCGGGGACAATCTGCATCACCTTTTCGGCGAGTGCGCGGTCAGTCGTGGCCAGCCAAACGGGCGAGTTATAGCCGTGTTCGGCCTGACCCACCAAATCCATCGCGACCATTTCGGGGTCGGCGCTGGCATCGGCGGCGACCATGCTGTCAGTGGGGCCTGCGAACATATCAATGCCGACATGCCCAAACAGAATGCGCTTTGCCTCGGCCACATATTGGTTGCCGGGACCGACAAGGATATCAGACTTTTGCAACCCAAAGAGACCGTTCGCCATGGCCGCAACCCCTTGGACGCCGCCCATTTGCAAGATGACATCGGCACCGCACAGGTCCATCGCATAGATGATCGCGGGCGGGATGCCCACACCGGTGCGGGGGGGGGAGCAGGCCGAAATATGCGCAACGCCCGCCACCTTGGCGGTGGTTATGGTCATAATGGCGCTGGCGATGTGGCTGTAACGGCCACCGGGCACATAGCAACCCGCCGCCGAAACCGGGATCTGTTTTTGGCCTGCGATCAGGCCGGGCAGAATTTCGACCTCGCAATCCATCACCGTGGCCGCCTGCGCCTCGGCAAAGCGTTTGATGTTGGCATGGGCGAATTGGATATCAGCCTTAATCTTGGCCGGAACCATGGCTGCCGCTGCCGCGCGCTGTTCGGGCGAAACGATAATATCGCCAGCCCATTTGTCCAAATCGCGGGCATATTTGCGGGCCACATCCTCGCCGCCCGCTGCGATTTCGTCCAGCATTTTGACGACCAGATCATGCACATCGCCTTGGTCCGTTTCCGCAGTGCGAACGGCTTTCTTAAGATAGATCATTGTCTTGGCTTTCTTGATACGGTGTACCGCGCGCGGCGTGATAGGTTACATGCGGCCTTTCCATGGCACGACACGGCGTTCGATAAAGCGCATAAGCAAATCGAAGGCAAAAGCGATGATGGCGATGACAAAGATGCCCATGATCACCACCGGGGTTTGCAAAAACTGGCTGGCAGACAGCACCATATATCCCAGCCCTTTGGTCGATGCGACCATTTCCGCAGCGACCAAAGTGGTCCAACCAAAGCCGATGCCGATGCGCATCGCGGTCAGAATTTCGGGCATGGCCGAGGGCATGATGACATAACGCATCACCTGCCAGCGGCTTGCGCCAAAGGAATATGCCGCGTGGATTTGTTCAATCGCCGAGGATTTCACGCCAGAGCGGGCACCCAGCACGACAGGGGCAAAGACCGACAGAAAGATCAGCAGGATTTTAGAGGTTTCGCCAATGCCGAACCAGATGATCATCAAAGGCAGATAGGCCAGTGGTGGGATTGGGCGGTAAAATTCAATCGGCGGGTCAAACAACCCGCGCATCATCGGGCTCATGCCCATGGCAAGGCCAAGCGGTATGCCGATCATACAGGCCAGCAGGAACGCGCCAAACACGCGGGCGGTTGAAATCCACACATGTTCCAAAAACGGGGTGCCGGTGAAACCAGTGTCCCAGATTTGGAAAAATTTAGAGATGATCGCGCCGGGTGACGGCACAAACAGCGGCTTGACCCATCCCATGAACGTCACCAGCCACCAAACGAAAAAGAACAGCGAGATCGAAAACACTGACAGCCACAGCGTGTTGCCTTGGCCCGGCACGCCGTAGGTTTCGCCCGGTTTGGTGGGGCGGCCACGGGCAAGGCGGGCCAGCAACCCGTCTGATTTTTGGGTGGGTTTGGGGGCGGTTGTCATGCTGCGTCCTCCTCATCTGCGAAAATGATTTTCAGCACGTCTTCGCGAAGTTTGATAAATTCGGGCGATGCCTTGACCTGACGGGCAGGAACCCCGGAAAGAAATTGGCGGGAGAAAGGCAGGTCGAACACATGGGTCACACGGCCCGGGCGCGGTGACATAACCACCAGCTTGGTGCCCATAAACAGCGCTTCTTCGACGCTGTGGGTGATGAAAAACACTGATTTATGGGTTTCATTCCAGATGTTCAGAATCAGCTCTTGGGCCTTTTCGCGGGTCAGCGCGTCCAGCGCGCCAAGGGGTTCATCCATTAGCAACACGCGCGGGTCGCAGGTCAATGCGCGGGCAATGCCGACACGTTGCTGCATACCGCCCGACAATTTGTAAACCGGCGAATCCTGAAAACCGTCCAGCCCCAACATGCCCAAAAATTTATTGGCAATCTTGTTACGTTCAGCCTTTGGCAGGCCTTGGATTTGGAGGCCAAAGGCCACGTTGTCCAACACATTCAGCCATGGCAGCAGCGCGTGCTTTTGGAACACCACAGCGCGGTCGGCGCCGGGGCCAGACACGATATGGCCGTCCAAGATCAAATCACCCGAAGTGGGCGACAAAAACCCTGCAATTAAGTTAAGGAGGGTCGATTTCCCACACCCAGACGCACCAAGGGCCACCACAAATTCATTATCTTCGATTGTCAGATTGATCTTGCTCAGCGCCTCAACCGGCGGGCGACGATCAGCGGCCGGGTAAATCACCGACACATTTTCAATTTGTAGTCCCACTTTGCGGTCTCCTTGGCACGGGTGACGGCCCTGCCCGAAAGAATATTCGGGCAGGGGGCGCGCTTACTTCGAGGCTTCGGCCGCGATTTCGGTGTTCACGAAAGCGGAGTAATCATCGACCACCGTATCAATCCGGCCAGCGGCCTTCAGGAAGTCGGCGGTGGATTTCATCACATTGGCAGCGTTGCCCAACCATTTGTCACCCGCCTGATCTTTCAACGGGATGAACGTGTAGCCTTGCAGGATTTCAGGGATCTGGTCTGCGCCGGCACCTGTGATGTCTGCAATCGCCATGACGCTGGCATTGTCAGCGGTCCACGCAGCTTTATCCGACAAATAGGCTTGGTTCGCCGCATCCATCACCTTGGCAAAGGCGACCATTGTCTCTTTGTTTTCGGCGGCAAATTCGGTGTCGACGGTCCAAGCGTTAAAGGTTGGATAGCCCCATTCTGCGGTTTTATCAGCGCCCACGATGCGGGTGCCGGTTTCCAGCAGTTTGGTTTGCACGGGTGGCCAGATGAAGGCGGCATCAATATTGCCTTGGTCCCACGCCGCTGCGATTTGATCTGGCGGCATCGAAATGATCTGCACGTCCGCTTCGGTCAGGCCCGCATGTGCAATGGCCCCCATCAACGAATAATGCGCGGTGGAACCGACAGGCACGGCCACGCGCTTGCCCTTGAGATCCTCAACCGAGGCGATGCCGGAATCGTTATGCGCGATCAAGCTTTCAGATTCGCCGATGGCATAGGACAGCATGAACATTTGCAGATCAACGCCTTGGCTGGCAGCAATCGCCAATGGCGAAGACCCGAGTTCGGCCACTTTGACATCGCCCGATGCCATGGCAGCAATCACGTCAGTGCCCGAGTTGAAGACGCGCCATTCGATGTCCCAGCCGGTTGCCTTGGTGAAGGCATCCGTGGCGCGGACCGCGTTCATCGGGGTTGGGTCGCTGAATGTGGCGATGACCATGGTTTCTGCCATCGCAGCCGAGGCTGTCAGCGCCATTGCGGCGGTGCCAATCATCATGGATTTGAAGAGTTTGGTCATAGTGATCTCCTTGTTAAACGTTTTTATTTTGGTCGTCAGATAAGCGGTTTGTTGGCCGCTATTGGGTTGCGTGGGCAAGGATTGCCTTGACCAGTTGATCGAGGGTGTCAAAGGCCGTGGCCTGTGGCGATACGGCCTGCGGAATAAGCGAAAATTCAGTGCAGGCGATCAGTTGAACGGTGGCCCCGCGCTGCACCAATTGTTCGGACGCATCTTGCAGAATGGTGCGGGGTTCCGGGCTTGGGCCTTTGGATTTCAAGTGGCGGATGGCGGCGAGCATCTGCGCCTCATCTGTCGCATACAGCGCGGTTAACCCGTGACGTTTCAACGGGGCATCAAACAGCCCGACCTTTCGCAAGGCAGGGGAGCCGAGGATGCCCACGATGCCGGTATCTGTCAGGGTGGCCGCATGGGCGCAAGACAGCGCAACCATATCCAGCAGGGGAATATCGACTGCGGCGCGGATGTGGTGCGCGTAGTGATGCGCGGTGTTGCAGGGCATGGCAAGCGCTTGCGCGCCGCCCGCCACCAGACGTTTGGCCATATCGGCCAGTGCGGGTCCGGGATCAACGGTGCCGCCTTCCAGCAAGTGTTTGATGCGCGAGGGGATTTGGGTGTTTTGATCGACGATCAGCGGGATGTGATCGCTGTCATCCGTTGCCACCACAACGGCAAGGATTTTCTGCATGATCAGGATGGTGGCTTCTGGCCCCATGCCGCCAAGGATGCCGATGCACTTCATGCGGGTTGCCCTTTTGACGGGAGGGCAGTTGTGGCATCCAGAATATGATCGGCCAGCAGTGCGCAATCTTCCAGCGTGAAGGTCAGCGGCAGGCGCATATCAAACAGACCCGAAAGGATTTCATCTGTTTGCGGCAGATGCTGCGGGGCCACATAGCGCCAGCTTTGATGCGCCGAGGTAAAGCCCACGGGCTGTGTTGCGCCAAACCATTTCACCTCCACCCCGACCGCGGCGAGGCTGGCAACAAAAGCAATCGCTTGGGATTGGGTGATGACGGGCAGACAAAACTGGATGGAGGAGCCGACATAAACCTCGGCTGCGGGGCGGGTGGCAAGGTGGATGCGGTTGGATTTGGCCAGCATATCGGCGACCAGATCATGGCGTGCGTTCCAATCTGCAATGCTTTGATCCAGCAAGCGCAGTTGCGGGCGCAAAATGGCGGCGCGCAAGTTGTCCATGCGGGCCGAACAATTGGGCGTATCCAGCCGAATATCGGTGTAGATGTCGCCCGAAGGCCCTGCGCCGTGGCGTTCATACATCATATACGACCCCGACAGAATGGTCGCTCGGGCCATAAATTCGGCGTTGTCGGAGGTGAGCAGCCCGCCCTCACCAGAATTCATGTGTTTGTAGGTTTGGGTGCTGAAACAGCCTGCAAGGCCAAAAGACCCTGACAGCTTGCCATTCCACCGCGCGCCCATGGTGTGGGCGCAATCCTCGATGATTGTGATGTTTTGGGTGGCGGCGATCTGCATCAGCCAGTCCATATCGCACAGGTGGCCGCGCATATGCGACAGCAGCAAATAGCGCGCGCCTGTCGCCTGCGCTTTGGCGGCCAAATCATCCAAATCCAACACCAAATCGCGGGTGATTTCGACCAGCACCGACTTACCCCCGACCGCAGCGATTGCGCCGGGAACCGGGGCAAGGGTGAACCCGTTGGTCAGCACCAGATCACCGGGTACAACGCCCGCTGCGCGCATGGCAATCGCCATGGCCTGGCCGCCCGATGCCACGGCCAGACAATAGGGCTGGCCTTGCCATGCCGCGAATTCGCGTTCCAGCTCCATCGTTTCGCTGTCTGCGCCCGGCGCGGTGTTGTAGCGGTGCAACCGACCCGAGCGCATCACCGCAACCGCCGCTTCAATCGCGTCGTCGGGGATTGGCAGTTGTTGGGTAAAGCTTTTGGAAAAATGCGCTCGGGTCATGGGATCAGTCTGCTTTTAGGGCTTTGTTGCCATCCTCAAACACGGCGTCATAACCAAACAGCGCCGCAGAGCCGCCTGTGTGCAAGAACACCACGCGTTCGCCTTTTTTGAAATTGCCCTTGCGGCAATAGTCGATCAGGCCAGCCGCCCCTTTGCCGGAATAAACCGGGTCCAGCAGGATACCTTCCAACTGGGCAAACATGCGGATTGCCTCCAGCGTGTCATCGCGCGGGATGCCATACCCTGCACCGACATAGCTGCTGTCGGCAACCACATCGCTGCGCACAACCACATCAGGGCAGCCCAATTTGGCGGCGGTTTTTTGGGCCAGCGCAAAGACGTTTTCCTCTTGCTTGTCCTTGGGCGCGCGCACGCCAATCCCGGTCAAGGGGATGCCCGCGTTGATCGCTTTCAGGCCTGTGATCAGGCCCGCTTGCGTCCCTGCCGAGCCTGTGGCGGTGACAAGATGGTCGATGATCAAGCTGCGGTCATTGGCCTGACCCACCAATTCAAAAGCGCAGTTCACATAGCCCAACGCGCCCGTAGCGTTGGAGCCGCCACCGGGGATCAGATAAACCTTGCGACCCTCACCCTTCAGCTTTGCCGCTACCAGTTCCATTTCGGCCTGCATATCCTTGCCGCCGGTCCGTTTGGACGTGGTGGCACCGTGCAAATGGTCCAAAAGCACGTTGCCATTGTCGTTGTAGTTGTGGTTGTTGGACCCTGTGCGGTCCTCCAGCAAGATGTGGCAAGCCATGCCCAGTTTCGCGGCAAAGGCAGCGGTTTGGCGCGCGTGGTTGGACTGGGTGGCCCCTTGGGTCATCACCGTGTCCGCGCCCATGGCCAGCGCCTCGGCCATCAAAAACTCCAGCTTGCGGGTTTTGTTGCCACCGGTGGACAGGCCGGTGCAATCGTCGCGCTTGATCCAGATTTCCGGCCCTCCCAGCTCTTTCGACAAGCGGTCCATCTTTTCCAGTGGGGTTGGAAGATGGGCGAGATGGACGCGGGGAAAGCGGGCGAGATGCATTTGGAATTCCTTGGCTAACTTGTGTAATACGTAGTTTGACAAAGTAAATTCGCTATGCAAATTCGAAATTTTTGATATATTATGCAAAATTTGCAAGTCGGGCGTAACATGCGGTTAGAATGGCTAGAAGACATATTGGCGATTGAGGAGACGGGATCATTTAGTGGTGCGGCCGAACGGCGACTGCTTACACAATCAGCGTTTTCGCGAAGAATTAGGCAGATTGAAGAGTATGTCGGCGTCGAATTGTTTGACCGTGGGCACAAGCCGATTCGGTTGAAGCCGACGACCGAGGCGCAACGGGAACAGATTTTGGTGCTGACCTCCGCGCTGCGGCAGCTTGTTGTGGACTTGCGGCGCAGCGAGCGCATTAACAGCAACCGCGTTGTCATCGCCTGCCAGCACTCTTTGACGGCGATGCGGATGCCGGCGCTTTTGCGGCAATTGCCGATGGAGCGGGACGAAATTTATGTGCGGCTGCGCTCGGCCAACTTTGACGAATGCGTGGGGTTGTTGTTGTCCCGGCAGGCAGATTTGGCGGTTGTGTATCGCATGGCGGATGAAATGGACGTTGTCGGCACTGATTTTCTGGAGGCGCTGACGATTGGCTCGGATAGGCTTATTCCGGTGTTCAACCGCAGGCTGCCGCAGCTTCGTGCCGGAAAAAGCGCAGAGATGCCCTATGTCACCTATCCGTCTGATGTTTTTCTGGGGCAGGTTATGGAACGCATAATCTTGCCATCGCTGAACCCCTCTTTTCTTCCTGCGCCCAAGGTCGAAACGGCGCTGACGCTGGCAGCGGTTGAATTGGCTGTGATCGGCATTGGCATTGCGTGGGTGCCCGAATCCTTGGCGCAAGACCGACTGGCCACGGGCGATTTGGTGGACCTGTCCGACACGTTGCCGATCTGTGATTTGCAGGTGGTGGCGATGCGGGTGCAGGGCACGCCCAACCTTGCCGAGGGGATATTTTGGTCGTTGTTGCAAGACATCAAAGAATTTTGACGGCTAACCGGCGCAGTCTGATCTGACACCGATTGCGCTGTTGTTTGCGGCGTTTTGCAACCATGTTTTGCCGCGTGGTGAAAGGCTGCTCAATCGCACAGCACAAGCACCGAACATTTTGCATGGCGCACCACGCGGGCCGCGTTGGGACCGATTAAATAATCCTGAAATGCAGGCCGATGCGCGCCCATCACAATCAGCGTGGCGTTCAGCATTGCGGCTGTGTCGAGGATTTGTTCATAGGCAGTGCCGTGGCGCACGATATGTTTGACGCTTTGCCCGCATCTTGCCCCAGCACAGTATCCACAATTTCGTGCAGCAAAACGCCTGCCGCTGTCAGCGCCTTTTTCTCGGCGCCTGCCTCAAAGAACGAGCCCACGATGGTCATGCCGAAATCCGGTATGACCGTCACCACGGCGAGCCTTGCTGCGTCCATCGCGGCCATGGCGGCGGCTTTTGTCAGAATGGCTTTGTGCTGGGCGGGGTGGGACAGATCGACCGTGGCCAAGACAAGCGGTTTTGTTGGGGTATCGGTCATGCCAGTGCCTCCTCGGGTTTGGTGCGGATCAGGCGGCGGCGGTGGATAAAGGAGACAAGGGCGAGCAGCAAGAGGGCAGGGATGTAGAACACTTCTTTGGGCATCCGCTCGGCCTCTACGTCGATCACGGTCACGGTCACGGTCCAGTCAAAATCAATGCCCATCTTCTCGGCAAAGCCACCAAAGGTCAAAAGGTCCACAATCACCGCGCCGTCCCGTTCCACCAGTTCCAGCCCAGCGCTGCGCGACAGGCGGGTAAATCCATCAGCGTCCGCAGCGCCCAAAGGCAGAAGGTAAGTCGAGGACACTTCTTTGGCGTCAAAGGTAAAGCCTGTCATGCCGATCCTGATGCTGCCATCCGCAGGGGCCGCCTCGGCCAGCGCAAAGATTTGTGCGGGCGGCAGGTGGACATAGGGGTCTGTCACTTGGCGGTGAACATCAACCTTTGCGCGTGTGGAAGCATAGTGGAAGCAAGAGGGAGAGGTTCGCAGCGGTATCTTGCGCAATCCAGCGTAAGGACAATCTGGGGCAGGGGGCTGCAAGCCACGGAAAATGCGGGGAATAGCGCAGTTCTGAGGAATTGTTCATGGTTTGTTCGCCGTGGCTCATAACCTGAAGGTCGTAGGTTCAAATCCTACTCCCGCAACCAAAAAATAACGCCAAATCAAACGCTTAGAACCCGACCTAATCAGTCGGGTTTTTGCGTTTGAAATTCCGGAAGCACTACGGAAGCAAAAGGGTGCGAAGTCATTAGTAATAAAGCGAAAATACAAAGAAGCCGATGAAACTCCTTACGGAGGCTCCCCTTACACCAACTGTTCTTCGATGGTGCTTGGCATACTGATCCGGCCCATCCCGTATCGTTCCATGGGAGTCTGACCGAGAGGTGTTGTACCGGAAGTTGCCTCGCGCTGCTATGCATCATGTCGTTCCTTGGCTTGATCTCTGCGTGACGTGCTGCCTACTGGCGAGCACCCGTACGATCGAGAGATCTTACGGGTGAAGGATCGATGTTGAGACTTTGAACGCAGCAATGCGGAGCATCTATCCACCCTGCAATCGCGCGTGCACCGCCAGATCGATAGAGGTCTGCACGGGGGGCGAAAATCAGGAGGCATTAACATCGTCATCGTCATCGGAAAGGTCAGTACTTTGACTATCGATCTTTATGACCGTTTTCAGGTCGGCGATGTGTGTCTTTGTGAAGTAGATGGTCGTATTCTCCTGTGCGAGCACGACCTCCAGCTCATAGCTTGTCAGCTCGGTGAACATCCCCATCATGAGATCCTTGGTGCTGTTGGCATGCCGGAACATCGCAGCGTGGTTCGGACACAGCGCAAGGTAGTTCTGGTGATGCCTTCTCTTCAGTTCAACGAGAAACTCGACCCTCTCAAAATAGTCGGAACCGTCATCAAGTTTGAACGGCATAGGTCCACGGCAAACCTGGCAGATGAGCTCACCCTCGACGGAATACTGTTGCTGGAGGTATTGAGCGGCCTCTGCTTTGACGTCCTCGCGGCCAACCGACACGCTTCGCGTTCTTTCCTCCGTACGCCGCTCGGGTGCGTCGGCGGCCATCTCTCCAACGCGCGTAGCTCTACGTTCTGGCTTTGAAGGTGAGCGGTCAGGCAACTCAAAATCGTTCTTCCGTTCTAAGTCCGTCAAAAAGCGCTCTTGATCCTCTAACGGTAACGCAGCAAACCTTCTCGCTCGCTCGAGACTCAGCAGGTCCGAGAACCCAAGTTCTTTGGCGGATGTCTCCTTCTCACGTTGCTGCTCAGACCGCTTGATGATCTCCTCGCCCCATTTCACGGCTTTTAGCCAGCGTTGGCCTGGGTCGAAGGGAAAGCCTTCAGGGAGCAATTCGCGCGACGCCTCTGCCGGGCGTACAAATGAACCCTCTCCTTGCGGAACCCAAGCTGCGGCTCGCAACACATGGACGAGTGAGGAAGAGGCCTGGCGCGACCCGGAGCTCGCATTCCGGCGATAGGTAGCTACCAAGTGACGTCCGTCGTTAGGCAGTCCAGTCATGCTCCGCCAGACAAGTCGAGAAAGACGAAGCGTCGGCTTCGCGAGCATTTCCTCCAGGCCATCGATTTCGTAATCCCTATCAATCGGAGATGTATGCCGCTCTCCACCGACTTGACGTAAATAGCCCCAATCAGGGTTCTGCTGACAGCGGCAAGTGCTAATGCGAAGCTCAATCTTTGCGCCAACTGCCTTTGCGAACGACGCAACCCTTTTCAGCGATACGCCAACATCCTGGTAAAGATCATTCAACGGGTGTGCCTTAGCGTCATCTTCCTGAATCTCGTAGTAGGCTCTCAGTCCGGTATCAATGTATGGGTTGTCTAGGTAGACGCCATCCGGTTTACGCCATTGGTCGTCGCGGCATTTGAAAATGAAGTGCTCTTTGAACAGCTCGGCACCGGAAGGCTGTTTCTCGACGAAGGCTACAAAACGCCTAAAGTCTTTCCGGTAGGTTTTATTGTCCGGGATTTCCGCCTCACGAGTATATCTTTGCTGGAGGACAAGTTCGACCTGCTCGGCCTCACCAACGACGCGAACACCAATTTCTTCTAGGAACTTGCGTGAATTTTGCTGCTGAGTCTTACTTCTCCCTGTGCTGTAGGCCTCTACTGCTAGGCGTGGCAGCACGGTGTCCCCTTGGTCCCCATCGTCGGGGAAGAAGCACTTGCTGCCTACACTATAGTTGCCATCGAACAGTCGGGCTATCCGGCAGTCATTTAGACGATACAGCTCTCCTTCAGGCGCGAGTTCACTGTATAGAAGGGCATATAGCTGTTGATGCCACTCAATCGGTTTGGACGCGAGCCATTCCATAAATTCAGCATCAGGGCCGTGAACTAAGTAGGGCGCGCGAGACACACAGCGCGTTCCCTCCGATGCCCGATCAGCTAATAGTTCTACGAACTCATCTATTCCCCAGTCTTTTATGGCGAGGGAATCGAGAAAACGATCAATATTGTTGTTCTTTTGGCTCGCGCCGACCGCCCAACGTGGGGCGTCGTCGTCATAATCTACTAGATACTCAATATCCTTCTCCGTGAGTAAGCTCTTCAGCGACGCCTTTGCTTGAAGAAGGAACCTTGCGGGCGCGTGTAATTTATCATGTGTGGGTGTGAGCGCTTCGCTGTTCATGGCGTGGATTATGCTCTTACGTATCGGTTCGTAGCGGGCAGGAACCGATTCCTGTTTATTTGGTAAAACCGAGAGAAAGTCTGCCGTTAGCAAGCCGTAGCCACGGATTTCATGCAAAGAATTAGCGGCTAGTCCGGCGAGCTGTTGGAACAGCGGTTCGTTGACCGGCGTGTCTTTGATACTCGCGCGGCTCAATTCCGGCACAAATGGCGCATGGAGATGGAAACGAAGGCCCGAGGTCTCTTTCTCAGCCGGGAAGAACACAGCGACCTCTCCCTGCACCGGCGAAATCTTCATCTGTTTCGCGATCGGCACGTTTTGATCGAAAGCTTTCACATCAGGGAGAAATTCCAAGGCGAATGCGACTGCCACTTTTTGCTGGGATTGCTTGGCCAGCCCCTCAACCTGGTTCATAAACCGCAAGAAGTGGGAACTTGCCGTCGTTGCGCCATTGGTTTCCTTGAGGACTTCGATGTGGTTTTCGGTGTGTGGGATCCTAAGCACGGCACCTGCTTCGCTGTCTCCGATTTTCCATGAGATCGACTGGAGGTGGTTCAAGAACAAGAGTGTCGACTCAGCAAGATCGCGCAGGCCGTCCTCGACCTCTTTGAACGCTACGTCCCGGGACTTCTTGGCGTTGTTGAATGGGAACTCGAAGCGGGTCCTGCCATTTAGGTCGCTGCGATCATTGAGCAGGGATGGCAGGACTAGCTCGTCAATCTGGAACGAGAACGTTGGAGACCAAATACGAGGCGATTCCGTGTAGGCAAATACGGCCTTAAAACCGACGCCGAATCGCCCAATGGTATCCACGTCGTCGAATTTTGTGCCTTCTCCCACATCTGTGATGCCGAGCATATCTGCCTCGGTGAAGGGTCTGCCGTTGTGCTCGAACGACAGGCTGTCCCTTGTCAGGACGAAGTCCACTTCGGTTGAGCCAGTGTCCTCGGCATTCTGAAGAAGCTCAAAGATGAAGTGTGCGCTGTCCGGATAGAGCTCCTCAACGATCCGCCTGATCCCGGTATGCTTCTTGAGCACCCGTGCAAGGTCCACGCGTTCGGAGCGCACCCGATCGATTATGGATTGCTTTTCGGATTCATCGAGGTGTGGGGCGTCGTGATCGATAGCCATGCGTATTACTCGGCTCCTACTATAACGGTTCCGAAGAGCACAGGCGTAGTTCGAACATCGCCAGTATTTCCGGCTTCCCGCAACTCCGTAACGCGCCGGTCGAAATCAGCGTTGGCCCGGGAAAGCTCGCTCTGCTTCATCACGCGGATCTTCTCGTTTGTTGCCTTAGCGAGTTGTTCCTCCAAGGCGCGGACTCTTGCCCGGTGGCTGACAGTAAGACTCTGCACCCTGTATTCGGCGAGCTCCTGGTTCTGTGCGATGTGGTCGGCTTGTGCGGCCATCCATTTCGCATGATGCAGACTGTCCAGATCATCGAAGTCACGCGAAGGGGCTGGGTGGGGCTCAATCGGCTCAATCGCTTTTTGCAGTAGCTTCATAAGTGCAGATTCAACAGAGGCATCGTCTGCGACTACAACTAGTTCCTCGTCGGGTTTGATCCCGAATTTTTTCCAACGGTAGAGCGCAAACCTGTATTCGCCTGCGTCTAGTCCCTCAGTTGCCTGCAATGTGCAGTGCATGGCTTCGGTTGTTTCGAGGAATCGTGCCGCTTGCCGAACTAAGGGATGCAGCACAGTTAGATGGACGGCGTTCGGATCTTCGGACGCCGTTTCCTGATCAAATGTTACCGAAAGGCTGGGCTTGCCGCCTTTGAGCCACTTCTCCCAATCTTTCGAGATCGAGTCGGTGCTTCTCTTCATCTGCTTGAAATCAGCTAGTAGCGCGCTGCGCGTTTCCTGACCCATCCGCAATGTCTTCAAAGGCTTTTCTCCGATCAGGTGGTCTGAATCCAAACCGATCCGCCCCTTCAGGTAGATTGCCACGCATCTTTGGATCGCGGTGGGTGAGAGCCATTCGCTTTCGGCGTCCTCGATTTCCTCTCGCCACGAAACCTTGGGCACGTTCAGGCCGAAGAGTTCAGATTCCTTCTCTTCAAGGTCCTGTTCCTCCCTGATGTGCCGGATGCCATTGTCGGCAAGTTGCTGTAACCTGGTCAAACGCTCCTCGTCCGTCAGAACAAAGCTCTCGGCGATATCGTGGATTTCCTGTGTAATCTGCCCAAGTATTTCTTCGCTTCCGCCAACAGCATGCTGGAACACTCCGATCCGCATCAGACACCTTTCATAGATGTCCGCATCAACCGTGCCTGGCGTGACAAGATTTACAACGCTGACCGTCTGGCTTTTCTGTCCGTAGCGGTCAATACGACCAATGCGTTGCTCAATGCGCATCGGGTTCCAGGGAAGGTCATAGTTTACGAGGAAGTCGCAGAACTGGAAATCGAGGCCCTCGCACCCAACTTCGGATGATAACAGCACATCGAGAGCGTCCGGGTCGTTCTTCTGTAGCGAGAAGCGCTTGCGAAGCATGGCGCGCTCTTCATCCGGGACATCGCCGTGGATAAGGCCAAATCGCAGGCCGGCCGCTTTAGTGTGGCGGGCTAGATAAGCAAGCGTGTGCCTAAATGTGCTGAACACCAACGCCTTGTTATTCTCTAGTTTCGTCTTGTCCTTCAGTGCCCGAATGAAAGCATCGATCTTCGGATCGGAAGGATCGAGGCTCTCTGCTCTCGCGACAAGGTCCCCAATCTCTGCACGAACGCCCTCGACGAAGCTCAGATCTACGTCATCTTCGCTATCTGATGCTTCAATGAGTTCAAGCTGATCGAGCTTCCTGTTCAGTATGTCCGACAACAGCGGCGCAAGACCGTACAGGCAGCTTGCAGCCTGCCTGCGGATAGTCGTCATCATAAACTTAACGTTCTGCTGACCGTGGCAGCGCGCCAGAATATGAGCAATCACGCCCAGTAGATCGTCGTGAAGCGCTCTTTGATCGTCTGTAAACTCGACAGTGAGCGTATGCGGTTTCCGCATGGTGAACTCGCCGATATCGCGGCGGCGCGTCCGGTTGATCATCGAACTGAAGGTATAGAGCTCTTCCAGTGCTCTGGTCAGCGCAACGCGTTCGGCGTCTGGGAGGTTGGCTTCCTGAAGTTTGTCAAAAGCAGCTTGGAACGCTGGCCCCTCACGCAGGAAGAGCCGCCCCCATTCAGTCTGGGTAGCTTGATGAAGCTGCGCGCCGGCCTCTTCTTGCCAATTTGACCCTTTCTCACGACACAGCCTGACTGCTTCGTTTATGAACCGGTTAGGTTCCGCCATCTGCTCGAAGGCGTTGTGATCGATCACTAGATCGGGACGAAGCACATTGAGGAGCGTGAACAAATCAGTGCTACCTAGCTGAACGGGTGTTGCGGTCATCAACAGAACAGCCCGCGCGTTGTCGCAGAAGTACCGGACTCCTTGATGGAGAAAAGTTTCCGAGTTGCGGATGTGGTGCGCCTCATCAACGATCACGAGGTCGAATGAGGGGGCAGGGTCAAGCGCTAGCAGTCCGCGGTCCTTGCGCTTTTTCTTGCTCTCCGGCCCAAAAACCAGATCTGAGTCGAATAATGAAAACGGTAGAATCGCCTTCTCATACTGCTCCGGCCATTCGCCCTCCAAGTCGCTCTCGCGCAGGCAGTGACGAAGAAGCGCTCCGTCGAGGTGGGTAAAGCTCTCGTCAAAGCGCTTCATCTCGGCCTGCCACTTTCGCTCAGCGACCAGCGCTTTGGGACAAATCACGAGCACAGAGGAGATATCCATGCGGGCGCGAAGTTCTTTCAGGATCAGACCGGCTTCGATGGTCTTGCCAACGCCAACCTCGTCCGCGATGAGCAAGCGAGGACGATCAGAGCGTATCAACTTGATGACAGGTCGATACTGGTAGGGAACAAAATTAACGCGTCCTGAGCGAAGCGAGAACAGGTTGGTTGTCGATGGTGACAGTAGATGAAGCGCGGTCAACCGTGCCCGAAATTCATCTATGGAGATCGACTTCCGCTCGAGAATGTCGGTTGCAACGGCCTTTAATTGGCTTTCGTAATATGTGGCCCGAGCCCCATCCTGGAAGACGCTATAACGCACTTCCGGTCCGCCGGTGATTACTTCGAGCACTGGTACTTTTATATTTTTATCGGAGCGAAGCGAAACGATATCGCCGACTTTAAACAGATGTATCGGTCCTGAGGCAACCCGGTTAGGCTCTTCCGTGGCAGTTTTGGTTTCTGATACAATCGCGGCGCTGGTGCCGTTGGTCATTTCGGAAAGTGCTGCATTCTTGACAGCTTGAACGGCTGCAATCGACTTCTCGTCGGCGTCGATCAGGATCAGAAGGCGTCCCAAGGTATCGGCATCTCGGTAAGCTTCGCTTGCAGGTGTTTCGTCCGCAGACATGTGAGCCCACTTGTTGCGAACGGTTTGGAGCTCTTTGACCCAGTTCCGAGCTTCACGGGGAAGAGTGATTTTTGCTGAAAGATCATACCAATTTTGGTCTAGTATGCGTAGGAGCGCGGCGAAATCGAGCTCTCTTAACGAAGCGATATTCTTCTCGCCAAGCACCCTCTGTTGTTGAAAGCTCAGGCGCTCAACAACATGTTTTTCCCACCAATCTTCGGAAAGAACCGGGAGCTTATCTTGTAGGAAATTAGCAAGATCGGATGTTGCTCTTCTCAATTCATTGTGCATTTCGGAAACCTATTACCTGTAATTGGAAAATCAAAATGTTCCTTTGTAGATACTGCGATTTTCTGGTCCTGTTCCTGCTCTGAACCTCCCGAGGATCTGCAAATCTCCTGAGCGCGAAAAATTGGCCGCCTAAAAATGCCCAATATTAGAAGGATGATGATTTCAAATTTCGTGAATGATCGGTTGTGCATCACACACCTCCTTGGCAATTTCGACGACATGGCGGTGATGGGTCAGGTAAATGGCCTGGCCGCTTCGCCCGATCCTTTCCATCAGACGACACGCTGCGCGCGTGCGATCTTCATCGAAGGTTTCGAAGACATCGTCGCAGAAGAACGGAAGCTGTACACCTTGGGACACCATCTGCTCATAGGCGGCGGCGCGCAGGGCCAGATAAAGCTGGAACCTGGTACCCTTTGACATATCGCCGATTTGCTTGGGCGTGCCGTTCGCATCGACAGCCAGCAGGATATCCGATGAACCATCCGGTTGCGTCAGGAGCTTTACATATGCGCCGTTGGTCAGTTCCGAAAATGCACGCTCAGTGGCATCCATCATGCCGCTACGATGCTTGTCCCGGTAACGACGAATCGCCTCCTCCGCGAGGCGCAAGCCGAAGTCCCGTTCCACGTAATTGAGCAGCGCGTCTTCCATCTCAATCTGAAGGGTCGTCCGCTGCTCAACCAGCTCAGCGATCTCTGCGCTCCCGCTGACGGCTCCGAGATCACGTTCGGCATTGGCACGCGCAACCGTGGCATTTGATAGCCGGGTCTCTGTCGGGTCAAGATCTGCTTCTAGGGACGCACCTTTTCCTTCCAG
>Ga0335396_10002538_pt1 | contig 21886 bp, 17 predicted proteins | sample FRY02_FD_205743 | JGI IMG/M metagenome (GOLD analysis project Ga0335396, IMG submission 205743) | Freshwater microbial communities from Lake Fryxell liftoff mats and glacier meltwater in Antarctica - FRY-02 (spades assembly) (version 2) | ecosystem: Environmental > Aquatic > Freshwater > Ice >... | reverse complement strand
AATAAATTCTTGTTTAAAGTTCGCGATGTTTGCCAAACTTTAAGTTCTTCAAAAGTAGAGTAAGTCGCCATTTTTTAGTTGTTTACTATTAAGTTAGTGAGAAATATCAATTCATACAACTGCTAATTAAAATAATTTGGAGTGCTTCGCAAATTCGTAGAATTCAAAAAATGTGCGAATCAATCCAAATAATCCCTCAGCAGCAATGCGCGAAGCATGTTTTAAATTCTGAATCCAAAATTTCTTCAACAGCATCTAAATAAACTTCTATCGTTCGTGCTTTTTTTATTTTCTTGAGTGGCTTTTTTATGTCATCAAAAATGAGCGAAAAGTACTCCCAATAGGAATGCATTTTTGTAAGAACATTTGTCGATCCAGAAAGTGCCGTTGAAAACTCTTGAAATAACTCATCGTGAAAAGCACGGAAAACTTGATGACTATTTTCTGGAAATTCAGCTGAATTACGCTTGATTTTACTCGGTAAAAAAGGATCGGAAATCAAACCTCGCCCTATCATCCAATGGTCTATTGATGGAAATTGTTCGGCCATTTCCTGATATGCTTCGACTGTTGTAATATCTCCGTTGTAATATATTTTGTGACTCGTTTTATCTAAACAACGTTCGAAAGAATGCAAATCAACAGCGCCTTTATACAGTTGTTTGCCTATTCGCGCATGAATCGCAATATTTTTAATTGGGTATTTTTCAAGAAGAGGAAATACATCTAAAATTTCCGTGGGTTCATCATAACCCATTCGCATTTTCAAAGATACAATGATGTCAGACTCATTGTGAACGCGTTCCAAAATTCCATCAATTCGTTTTGCGTCGGCAATTAACCCAGAACCCATGCAGCGTTTCGTTACCATGGGGTATGGACAACCCAAATTCCAATTCAACTCATTGTATCCAAGAGACTGAACATATTTGGCAACAAATAGAAACTCATCTGCATCATTTGTCATTATTTGAGGGATGACGTGCAATTCAAAATTGTTTACGGGCAATATATCTCTCTGATAAACGGGTTTAATCTCCAACTTCCCGTTCAATCTTATATACGGTGAATAATAGGTGTCGATCCCACCAAAGTGCCGGTTTATCGCATTACGAAATCGAAAGTCTGTAAAACCTTGTAAAGGTGAGGAAAGTAATGTGTGTTTTTGGTCCAAATTTGATGTCTGGTGTATTAAGTTGTTACTTTCGATTTTTCAAACGATCAAAAAATCCTTTATCTTCCTTCTTCTTTTTATTCTTTGAAATATTCCATTTCCTCTCGTTAATCAGAACATAACGAAGAGAAATAAACAAAGAATTAGTTTCAAAAGTATTTATTGGGTTTGAAAGGAAATTATATCCAGTTTGGAGATGAAATTGCTGTAACTTATATCCTACAGTTGGCGAAAATCCAAAACTATACGTTGTGAAATCTGTCCTACAAACTAAATTTGCACCGTATGTTAAATTTAATCGACCGAGTTTAAACCAGTAACCAATATCATAACCCAATACATTGTATTTAAAATTATAATTTGCTCCCAAACGTAATGCGTGCGTTTTTGGCTTTTTCCAAGTTACTCGTTTCCATTGCTTTTCGCCTCCTATCTCTAAAACAGTAAATTTTCCTTTTTGCAAGCCCACATAAGGACCTGATTTGGTTATGTTTACTTTTTTTATATTAAATATCTCATCCAAAGGCGTATTATTCAATTGGATGAAATTGTCAAGTTGAGACCACAAAACATTGCATGACAAACAGAACATCAAAAAGAGAATCTTACTCATATTTTCGGTAAATATCGTACAATTCAACAGCATCTTTGGGTTCAATTCCTAAACTATCTGCAATTTCTTTAGCTCTAAACACCTGATGAACGGTTAAGCCTGTGTTATCCGACTCTAGCTTTAACGTATTTTCTATGAAAATTGTACTTGTTCGAAGACCTGGAACGGTATAAAGTCCAACAGCTTTAATAGGTTTATATAAAACAGATTCGTCGCGTTTTTCTTTGGAAAGCAATTCATTTTTCTCACTGTAAGATTCAACTACTGATAGAAGGACGCTTAGAATTAACAACATTTTCAAAGCACCGAAAACCAAACCTCCCATTTTATTCATGGGGCTCAATGCTGTTATTTTCACAACTTGTTCAATGGCTTTACCTGCAAAAAAAACAAGAGCTCCAATGACTAAAAAAGTTATAGTGAAAGCAACTATAGGCAAATAAGTGCTATCTATATCAAAGCTTTCTGTTAATTTACTTGAAGTATAATCCGAAAAATGGACGCCTGCATAAATGCCCACAAAAAAAGCAAGTAAAGTAAATACCTCAATTATAAATCCTTTTTTAAATCCTTTCCAAGCAGCATAGACAAGTGGAATGAGCAAGACAATGTCGATAAAATTCATACACAAGAATACGGAAAGTTGTTCATAAAAAAACGACTGCAAACAAAAGTTCTACAGCCGTTTTGTTAATCCATTCAAAATAAATTAATCACAATCCGAAGACAAGGTTGTACTAAACTTCAAATCAACTTCCGCCCAAAGTTTGGAAACACCATCGGCTCCAGTGTGTAAATCTTTACAAATTGTATTTAATGCTTTAATTCCAGGTACAGCACTCCAATCACCAACATCAATTGAAGCAGAAAAATCGAATTTTCCATCTTCAAAAGTATATTTGCCTTTCACTGCTTTGGTTAATGAATTCATCGTTATATCTAAAACCGCGGTTTCGTCCATCCCAAGACTAACAACTTTACCTGTTAAATTTTCAGTTTTGATTGTTCCGAAAAATTGTTTCATAATTTTTCCATCTCTTTCCTCATTTTGAGAAGAAATTGAAGAAACTGGAATTGAGAATGTCAAACTAGAAAGCAAAGCCATTGGGTCGTCTGACACCAAAGTTCCGGCTACATTAATTTCTGTAAATGTACCTTTAACAGGTGCCTTTTCTGTGAATTTAAAAGCCGTCCATTCCATTAATGTTGTGCCTTCGTTATAGGAATAAAAACAAATTTCTTTCTCTTGTTTCGTTTCTACAGTTGGAGGCGTTTCATCTTGACATGAGGCCAATACGAGTGCTGTTGATAATGCTAATGTAAATATTCTAAATCTTTTCATTTTAATCGTTTTTTACTAAATTAACAAGTATATTCCTTTCCCTGTTCTAAATCATTAAGAATATTTATGAAGAATGACTCTTTTTAACATTTTTTCAGCCAATAGGAATGTGTACCTTTACGTCGTGGATTATGAAATAGAAATACGCTTTCAAAAATTAAAAACACATTTGGAAGTGCAATTTGGTGAAGGAATGGATGTTCAGGCAATCTTATTCCTTATTGGTGTAGATGAATTTGGTTCTGGTCACCGGGCTTTTACAAAGCAAGAAAAAACGGACTTGTTGCATATCGCGATTTGTACTTTGTTGGAACCCATGGGTTATTATGAATTCATTGAAAGAGATGCCGAAAACTGGCCACACTTCAAATTAATAAAACCACTTCCGCACCTTGCCGACAGAGACCAACAGCATTTAATCAAAGAAGCCATGTTAGATTATTTCATTCTCAATGGAATCTATCAGGAACAAATGAATTCAATCTGAAAAACTAACTTTACCCCTTTATTTAAAATTAAGAATGGACATCCTTATTCAAGCCGCACAACTTCTGCTTTCACTATCAATTTTAGTCGTATTACACGAGTTCGGTCACTATATTCCAGCTAAAATATTTAAAACTCGAGTTGAAAAATTTTACCTATTCTTCGATTGGAAATTTTCAATTTTTAAGAAGAAAATAGGCGAAACGGAATGGGGAATTGGTTGGTTGCCTTTAGGTGGATATGTGAAAATTTCAGGTATGGTGGACGAATCTATGGATACAGAGCAAATGGCACAGCCTGCGCAACCATGGGAATTCAGAGCCAAACCGGCTTGGCAGAGACTAATCATCATGTTAGGTGGTGTAACTGTGAATTTAATTCTCGGATGTTTGATTTATATTTTTGTGATTTTCTCCTATGGAATTGAAAAAATGAACCCAAACGATATAGAAGTTGGTTTGGCTGTAACTCCAATGCTTAAGCAGTATGGTTTTGAAACGGGTGATATCGTATTACAAGCAGGCGATGTCACTATTGATAATGCGAAGGATGTAAACAAGGAAATCATGCTGCGTGGCGCACGTAATTTTATCGTGAAACACCAAAATGGAGAAACGGAAACATTGACTTTGCCTGAAGATATTGATTATGAATTGTTCAAATCAGGTGCGATGGCGCCTTTTGACTTTAGGCTAAAAAGCAATATAATTGATTCTATTTTGCCTAAATCGAAGTCAAATGCAAATGGTGTTTTGATGAAGAATGACCAATTGGTTCGTATTGGTTCGCAGGAAATAGAATATTTTGATCAAACGGTTGCTGCTTTGTATGAGAACAGAGGCAAAAAAGTTGATGTCACCTTCATTCGTGAAAATGATACATTGGTTAAAGATATTTTGGTGACAAAAGAGGGAACCATTGGTTTTGCTCCAAAATCTTCTGGTTACGCGGTTGACACGAATAAATTACAAAATGTTAGCTATTCTTTTGGTGAAAGTATTTCCGTAGGTACGTCATATGGTATCCAGACACTTAAAGATTACGCTTCCCAGCTCAAATATCTATTTACTAAAAAAGGGGCAAGCTCTATTGGTGGATTTGGTGCGATAGGGAAACTCTTCCCTCCTACATGGGATTGGCAAATATTTTGGCTGAACACAGCATTAATTTCTATCATCTTAGCATTCATGAACATTTTACCAATTCCCGCTTTAGATGGTGGCCATGTTGTTTTTCTCTTGTATGAAATTATCACAGGTAAAGAAGCTCCTCAAAAAGTGCTTGAATATGCTCAGTACGTTGGATTTAGCATTTTATTAACGCTAATGGTCTATGCAAACGGCAATGATATTTATAAAGCGGTTTTTGGAGGATAGAATTTGAAGATTATCTCAATTTGGTAAACTTTGCCTCATTAACTCCCGATTCTTTTATCACGCGAATAACGTATTGTCCGGATTTAAAACCACTAACATTCAAAGGAATATTATGCTCTCCTGCGGCTAAATTATCGTCAAATAAAATGGCTATTCTCGAGCCTGACATGTCATACGCTTCAACTTTTACCCATTCATTTCCGACGTTCAGGCGCACCGTAGTTTGATTGATGCTCGGATTTGGAAAAAGGAGTAATTTTATTTCTTCGGCTACCTGATTTTCTTCAATTCCTAAATTACAAGCTCCCAGAACTGGATAGAATGTAACTGTATGTTCAAATAATGTTTGAATTTCCGTAGGATCAACCACGAACCAATCTTTTAAAATAGAGGCGTAAATATCACGAAAATCTATTTGCATTGGAACTCCTGCTTGATTTTGAATAACGCTTGCAATAGTTGGATTTGGTCCAACTATTTGGGCATTCAAGCATGATCCGAACAAAAATAATGGAGCTGCATCGCCATGATCTGTCCCGAAACTTGCATTTGACGATACCTGTCGACCAAATTCTGAGAAAGTCATACCTGCCACTCGACTTGACAGCCCAAGTAATTGCAAATCATCTTGGAAGGCCACAATTGCATCTGACAGTTTTTTCATCAAATTTGCGTGATTTCCTGTTGAAGAGAAACCCTCAACAACTTGCTGGTCGTGTGTATCGAAACCGTTAACATCTAAAATATATACCTTTGTCTCCAATCCACCTGAAATCATTTGGGCTACATACTTCAACTGTGTCGCTAAACTATTGTTTGGATCATATAGAGACGAAAGTGTAGTTCCAGCATTTGCGGCCGCATTCACCTGGCTTCCATATGCATTTGCTTGGCCAATCATTGTGGTAATGTATTCCATATTCGAGCCATAATACGTACCATCGTTTAATGCAGCTGAAGTTTGAAGTGAAAAAGTATCAAATGGATCTTCTACTGAATGGGAGAAATTACCCATTATCCCTTGACAAGTAGCCGAAACTTGATAACCCATTGTTATTGCAAAAGGATCTTTATACGTTGGATTTGGATAGGCATCTGGGAAATTTGGATACGCATTATCAAAAGGTCTTCCAATCCAACCTGTTGTATTTGTTGGCTCCATCATTCCCGAAGTCCAAATATCCATAGACCTAAAATGCGACCGATTTTGATCTGGATAACCAACGTTTTGGATTACGGATAATTTTCCATTATCAAACATTCCTTTCATGCCTATCATCGAAGGATGTAGACCAACAGACGCTGTAAGTGGGAGAACCTGAGTCTCAGGTATTAAAATATTTGCTCTTTGAATCGCTAGATTTGCATATTGATCTCGAGGAATTACTGTATTCAGCCCATCATTTCCACCATTTAATCGGATGACTACTAAAACTCTATCTTCGGAAACTTTAGCATAACCAAAAAGCTTCTTATTAATGGCCTGAATCTTCATCTCGTTTAGCAAGAATGGAGAGACTACCCCGGCAAGCGATACGTTTCTTACAAAATGTCTTCTTTTCATGTTTTAAGTCTTTACAGATGTTAAATGGTTTGAAATTCTGCCATTTTAAAAATCCTAGATAATACCAATTCTACCCTAATTCGAACCGGATCCGAAACTGTTAGGTTATTAGGATCTGCTTGGTAATCATTGTATTGAATTGTCCATTCAAAATCCGGCAATCCATTTGTAAGAACATCTTTTAATATTAATTTATCACTTGAACTGAGTGATTTTGGGCAATACATATCTGCTAAATCATCAATTACACTCAAAGCATCATTTGGAATTGATAATCCATTTACAACATTTAGCGCTTTAACTTTATAGTAGTCACCTCCCACATTAATTCCGGTGTATTGTGTCAACCATGTCGCCAAATCAAATCGTGTTTTTAAAAAGGTTGAATTCAACCATAATTTATAATAAGAAGGAGCTTGGTAATAGGCGGGCCAACCGCCGACGCTAGGAGGTGAAATATACCTTTGCCCCAGTGATCCTGTATACCAATATAAACTCAAATACATCTGATAATTAGTAGCAACACTTACATTTGGAGAGGACTGTGAAGAATTAAACCAAGAAAAAATAGTTTCCATTGGATTCTTAATTAATGCTCCTCGAACAGCCATATCATAAAAATGTTCACTTTTCAACAATTGCTCTATTACGGGAAGAATATTGAAATTATTTACCGTTAATGTTTGCGCCATAATCGGAATAATATTACTTTGAACACTCGCTGTTAAATCGTAATTCACAAAATATCGATATAACTTCTTACAGATAAAAACAGCTGCTGTTGGCTGTTGGAAAATTATATCGATATAACTAGAATATTCATTGGCCCCTGCTCCTGAAAGGGGAATATTCCCAAAATGATTAGACAATTGCTTTGTAGAGTTATCGTGAAAGCTTGACAAAAAAACCGAAACAGGAGAAGTTGTGGTATCACTTCTCAACCCGTCTACTGTATAGCCTGTTAAAATCTTTGCTCCGGCAGCTACATCACTTTCTGTATATGTCGAATAATCTCCTGGCCCAATTTGAACTCCCTTTCCCAAGGTATATAACTCCAATAATTCACGAGAAAAATTCTCATTTGGTGAATAAACACTATTTGAAGCCCCGTTTAAAAAAAGTAACATAGCTGGATCTATTGTAACATCTTTTATCAATTGTTTAAAATTACCTAGTGCATGTGTTCGTAACAAATTCAAATAATTATACGTTGCTCTCGAGTCAAACACGCCTTCAAGTGCGAAATGATTCTGCCAAAATAAATTCATTTTCGCAGAAATATTCATGTCTGTAGAATTCATTGTTTCCATCGTCCATGCGGCGAGTGACTTATAACGAGCATCTTCTGTTGGCTGGGTGTTTGTCCCGGAGTTATAAGGGCTGTTCACCCATGTACTGCCAATCGGAACTACAGCCTCATCGGCATGATAAGCCAATGGTGGATTTATAGTTGGAATCGTCAATAAAGTGCTAATTGTTGCATTCATTCCATTGGATACAGCGGATTGAATTTGGAAAAAAGTTGGCCCTAACATGCATCTTCTCAATAGATGTGCCGCCTCGACTTTAGACCACGCACCCGCGTAAGGATTCATGCTTAAGGAAACAGGTTGTTCAACAATTACATCTGGAATCATATCATTGTATTTTCAGGAAAAATACAACTATTTTTTTATTTAAAAAAAATAGTTGTGCCCTTGTAATACGTTTCGCGCACAAAAGAATCTTTTAACACTTCATTTTTAAGTGTGTTTTCTATTCTATTTATTGGAAATTATTGCGTTGTAGCCTAAAGCTTTTAATAATGAAGGTGTACTTATTGACTTCTCATTTATTTTAAGAATTTAATATTTCTCTCTAATCCCTCAAACTTAGTTCTTTTTACTGCACTGTTTTTAAATAAGTTAGAAAAAATCTCTTGCGTTAAATCTTGCCAGTCATTTTTATTCATTTTAAGTAATTCTCTCTTTACATCGAAACGACTTTCGTTATGTGGTTTTGAAAAACGGTTCCATGGACACACATCTTGACAAATGTCGCAGCCAAACATCCAGTCGTCCATTTTTCCTTTGAACTCATTTGGAATGATTTGATCCTTCAGCTCAATTGTTAAGTAAGAAATACATTTTGATCCATCCACGAGATAAGGCTCCACAATTGCGTCAGTTGGGCATTCATCTATGCACTTCGTACATGTCCCACAATAATCTTTGATAGGACCATCGGGAACCAACTTAAGATCAAGAATTAACTCCGCTATAAAGAAAAAAGAGCCGTGTTTTGGATGAATAAGATTTGAATTTTTACCCACCCAACCTAAACCACTTTTTTTCGCCCAAACTTTATCCATAACTGGCGCTGAATCTACAAAAATTCGTCCGCCGACTTCTCCTATTTCATCTTGGATAAATTGCATGAGCGTTTTTAATTTATCTTTTATCACAAAGTGATAATCCTCACCGTACGCATATTTAGAAAGTTTTGGTGCATCTTGGCATTGTGCTTCACTTTGGTCAGGGAAATAGTTCAGTAAAAGAGAAACAACGCTTTTGGCGTCATCCACTAGAAGCCTAGGATCTAGCCGTTTGTCAAAATGGTTTTCCATATAACCCATTTTCCCATTATAAGATCGCTTCAACCATTCTTCTAGTTTTGGCGCTTCTTCCTCAAGATATTCTGCATTGGAAATACCACAAAAGAAAAAGCCCAATTCTTGGGTCTTTTGCTTTATTATTCTTGTATGATTTTCCGTATTCAATTCTGCTTAAAATAATCCACCTTGGCTCCATCCTTTGTCGAAGCCTAAATGCTTGTATGCTTTTTCTGTTACTTTACGACCTCTTGGAGTTCGCATTAAAAATCCTTCTTGGATTAAAAATGGCTCGTAAACTTCTTCTAAAGTACCTGCGTTTTCTCCTATTGCTGTAGCTATCGTCGTTAAACCAACAGGACCGCCACCGAATTTTTCAATTATCGTAGACAACATGCGGTTATCCATTTCATCTAAACCATTTTTATCGACATTAAGAGCCTCCAACCCGTATTCCGTTATGGCTAAAGTTATTGTCCCGTTGCCTTTAATTTGTGCGAAGTCACGAACTCGACGTAAAAGTGCATTGGCAATTCGTGGTGTTCCTCTACTGCGGCTAGCGATTTGGTAAGCTGCTGTATCTTCAATTTCAATATCAAGTAAACCTGCTGACCGCTCAACTATACTCGTTAAAGTCTCCGCATCGTAATAGTTTAGCCTAGAATTTATACCAAAACGAGCTCTTAAAGGTGATGTCAATAATCCAGAGCGCGTAGTAGCGCCAATTAAGGTAAACGGATTTAAACTTATCTGAACGGTACGGGCATTTGGACCACTATCGATCATTATATCAATCGTATAGTCCTCCATTGCTGAATAGAGATACTCCTCAACTACAGGCGATAAACGGTGAATTTCGTCAATAAAAAGAACGTCACCTGTCTCTAAATTGGTAAGTAAACCCGCTAAATCTCCGGGTTTATCCAGAACTGGACCACTAGTGACTTTAAAACCAACATTCAATTCATTCGCGATAATATTGGCTAAGGTTGTTTTTCCTAGCCCCGGAGGTCCGTGCAATAAAACGTGGTCTAGCGGTTCATTTCGTAAGATTGCGGCTTTAACGAAAATCTCTAAATTCTCAACGATACTTGGCTGACCGGCAAAATCAATTAAACGTTTAGGGCGCAAGACTTTGTCGTAGTCATGATCGCCCGTTTGTTCAGCTTCTTCTCGATAATCGAATGATTCTTCCACTTAAAATGATTTACTCAAAAATACAAAAACCTTTCCATCCCGAAACAATCGGAAGGAAAGGCTTTTTGCTAATTTAAATATTTTCTAATGTTCTTCTTCGCCTTCAGCTAAAGGAACTATTTGAGGTATGAAATCGTCCTCAGCACCTGGCTTAGAATAGTCATAAGGCCATCTATATACTGTTGGCAATGCACCTGGCCAGTTACCATGAATATGTTCTACTGGTGTAGTCCATTCCAAAGTATTTGATCTCCATGGATTTTGAGGAGCAACAGGCCCTCTGAATATCGAATAGAAGAAGTTAAACAAGAAAAATAATTGTCCAACTGCGGCTAATATCGCGAAGAATGTAATGATCACATTTAAGTCCATAATCATGTCCAAAGCGTTTGTATCAAATTCACCATAAGCTGAATAATCATAGTAACGTCTTGGCGCACCCGCTAATCCAACAAAGTGCATAGGGAAAAATACTCCATAAGCTCCTACGATAGTTACCCAGAAATGCGCATAACCCAAACGTAAGTTCATCATTCGTCCGAACATTTTAGGGAACCAGTGATAAACACCTGCAAACATTCCAAATACAGCGGACATTCCCATTACGATGTGGAAGTGAGCAATAACAAAGTAAGTATCGTGAACCGCAATATCCAAAGCAGAATCGGCAAGAATAATACCAGTAACACCACCTGTAATAAACGTTGAAACTAATCCAATTGCAAACATCATAGCTGGTGTTAAATGCAATGAACCTTTCCATAATGTTGTAATGTAATTAAACACTTTCACAGCTGATGGAATAGCAATTAACAAAGTTGTAAATACGAAGACAGAACCTAAGAAAGGATTCATTCCTGTTACGAACATGTGGTGCCCCCAAACGATAAACGAAAGGAACGCAATTGCTAAAATAGAACCAATCATCGCTCGGTAACCAAAAATCGGTTTACGTGCATTCGTAGAAATAATCTCTGATGAAAGTCCTAGTGCGGGAAGTAATACAATATAAACTTCAGGATGACCAAGGAACCAGAACAAGTGTTGGTAAAGCAATGGTGAACCACCATGATTCGTTAACATTTCACCCCCGATAATAATATCAGATAAGTAGAAACTTGTACCGGCCAACCTGTCCATCATTAACAATAAAGCTGCTGATAATAAAACTGGGAAAGAAAGTACCCCTAAAATCGCTGTTACAAAGAAAGCCCAGATTGTCAAAGGCATTCTAGTCATCTTCATTCCTTTTGTACGTAAGTTCAATACAGTTACGATATAATTCAATGAACCAATCAACGAAGATGCTATGAAAATTGTCATCGCAACTAACCATAAAGTCATCCCTGTTCCTGAGCCACTTATGGCTTGAGGCAACGCTGATAAAGGAGGGTAGATTGTCCAGCCTGCCATTGCTGGTCCTGACTCAACGAACATAGAACATAACATGATGACAGAAGAAATCAAGAAGAACCAGTAAGATAACATGTTCAAGAATCCAGATGCCATATCACGTGCACCAATTTGCAGCGGAATTAACATGTTTGAGAAAGTGCCTGATAACCCCCCGGTCAACAAGAAGAATACCATGATGGTCCCGTGAATAGTAACCAACCCAAGATACATGTCTTCTTTCATCACTCCTCCTGGCGCCCATTCTTCACCTAAGAAAAATGACACAAAATCAGAAGGTTCACCTGGCCAAGCCAATTGAATTCTAAAAAGAATTGACAAAATCATTGCCACAATTCCCATGAAGATCGCAGTCATCAAGAACTGCTTACCAATCATTTTGTGATCTTGACTGAAAATATATTTAGAAACGAAACCTTCTTCGTGGTGTCCATGATCATCGTGATGTCCGTGTGAATCATGATGTCCGTGTGCTTCGTGCGCTACTACCGCCATTTTTCTTTCTATTTAATTGATAATTTCTATTTAAACTACTGGTGTAAGAGCTGTACTGTCTGCTGTTGTTGATTCAATTGCTGGAGCTGGTGCCTCAACAACTGGATGAAAAATAGATTTAAAAGAACCTGGTCCTTTTTTCGATTTCATCCATGTATCATATTCTCCTTTTGGCAACACAACAACAATCATTTTCATTTTGTAATGAGCCCCACCACAAATCTTGTTACACAACAATATATAATTAAATACAGGATTGTTCATTTTCTCACGCATCGATTTTGTAGTAATGTCTGGTGTGAATTTAAAACGTGTTACGACACCTGGCACAGTATTCATTTGTGCTCTAAAGTGAGGGAAAAAAGCCGAGTGAATTACATCTTTTGCTCTAAAAGTAAATTCATAAGGTTGATTTTCACAAAGGTATAAGGTATCTTTTTGAATAACGTCATCATACGCCATAGCATCAATTTTTCCGTTGTGCTTTTCACGCATTTGATACAACAAACGAATCAATCTTTGTTTTCTACTTAGATCTTCAACCATTTTAGCTCTTTCATCCGGCACCATCATTAATTTAGTGTCGTTTAATTTTGCCTCAATGGATTTAATTCCAGTAACACCAGTTTCCATATTTGCAATCGCTGTGTCAATGGAAGCTGTTGTCATTAACGCCAATTCATTTGCGTCAGTAGTTAATTTGTAATCAAATTTCCCCAACTTGTTATCATCTCCTGCGTAACGTGCTGTCCAATCAAATTGTTTTGAAAATAATTCAACATGTATTGCTTCCTTTCCTGATTCAGCTGTAATATCATTCCAAGTCCTTAATCCAAGGATAATTACCACCGCTAAAACAACCGCTGGAACCACAGTCCATATCATTTCTAATTTATTGTTGTGTGGAAAATAGAATGCTTTAACACCTGGTTTTTTAGTATACTTATATGCAAAGCCAAATAACAAAGTATTTGTTATAAAAAATACCAATATTACTATCCATAAATTTAAATCCAACAACCAATCATATTCTTTTCCGTGAACCGAAGCGGCTTCTCCGCGACCTGTCCATCCAAATTCTACCATCAACCAAATGAAACCCAGAAATAAGAAGGCCATAAAGGCTAACATTAACTTTCCATTCAAGTTGTTGTCACGTATCCCGACTTCCGACTCATTTGTCTTACTCATTTTCGAGGATAGTTCATTCAATCGCATCAATTGAGCGATGGCGATTCCTCCGAGGACAAGTGCTACTATTATTATCAATTTCGTTCCCATTTTTATTCTTCTTTTTCGCTAATCTACTTCCAAATTATATTTCGTGATGAATACTTTCATCTAAGAAAGGGTGATTCACCGGTGTAAGAGGTGCTTTAGATAAATTGGTTAAAACTGTTCGAATAAAGAAACCTGAAACCAATAATACCATGCCCACTTCTATCCATCCAATAGTTGCTGTAGCTCCCATTGAACCTGCTGTTACCATAATCCACACATCCAACCAGTGTCCTGCCAATATGACCAATCCAACAAAAGTCAAAATTCCATAATTGCGTTTTGCATCACGTGACATTAGTATTAACATCGGAAAAGCAAAATTGATTACGAACATAAAGAAATATATGAATTTAAAATCTGCTATTCTTGCTAAATAGTATGTTGTTTCTTCAGGAATGTTAGCGTACCATATCAACATATATTGAGAGAAAAATAAGTATGACCATAAGAAAGATGTTGCAAAAACCCATTTCCCTATATCGTGGATATGATGCTCATTTACTTTCGGTAAATAGCCTAATTTTTTTAAATATAATGTTGTTAAAACCATAACAACCATTGAAGAGCACCACATTCCAGCAAATACATACCACCCAAATAAAGTTGAGAACCAGTGAACGTCAATTGACATTAACCAATCCCATGATGATGTTGAACTAAAAACTGCGAAAAAAACCAAGAATACGGCTCCTTTTCTATAATTCGTATAGTGAATTTCTGTGCCTCCAACTCTATCTTCTTCTAATGATCTCTTTTTGAAACCTCTAAAGAATATCAAGTAGGTTCCCATATAAACTAGTGTTCGGATCCAGAAAAACCCCTTGTTTAAATATGCCGATTTTCCCTCGATTATTGCGTCTGACGCAACAATTTCTTGATCCATCCATATATAAATATGTGCTCCATCCATTAATGTTATAATTAACAATACTATTGCTAACAATCCCATTCCGTAGGGTAAGAAACCTGCCTGCGCTTCAATAATACGTTTCACAGATGCATACCATCCTGTTTCAGTCGCATACTGTAATGCCAAGAAAAATAAAGCGCCTAAACCAAGTGTGAAAAAGAAAAACGCGTTCACCAAACCATTAGCCAACAAACGCTGAGCCAAATTATGCTCTCCAAGATTCGTTGTCACACCTATAACAAGACTCAACAGGCCGCCTGCCATAAGGATTAAGGTTACTATTTTTGCTTTATTTGCTATTTTGAATTCCATTTTTATAGAGTTAAAAGCGTTTTTTTATTTAGTTTCTATTAGGTCAGCTACAACCGTTGCAACTGATGCCGATCCGTCGGCATTAAATTTCCCGTATTCCGGGTTCATGAACTGACGAACATAATGAACTACCGTCCAAATTTCTCTTTTGTTCAGCAATGAAGCGTGTGCCCCCATAGCGCCTTTCCCATAATAAATTGAATAGAAAATCTGACCATCTCCTAATGCTGCTCGATCGGCATAAGCAGGAACACCTGCATAAGTTCCGTTCTCCATCATTTTGCCATTTCCATCACCTTTTTCTCCATGGCAATGCATACACATTGAAGTATACAGCTCTTTTCCTTTTTTAAATGTCTTCTCAGCATTTTCTGCTGTTAATGCCAAAGGATTTTTATCTACTGCCGCTTTTGTATAATCATCTTCGATGGTCATATCCACACCATACAAACCATGTGTTTCCTTGAATGCAACATTCGCTTTACGCAAATAGGGTAACATTAATAGAACATTTTCTTTATCCGTACCGACGTAAGGAATTGTATTTCTTGGCGGCACCAATGCTGATACCTTCATTTTTAATTCGGTATTCTCACGTCCTCGAATTTCAGCGTAATCCACGTATGGCTCAATTGCTGGAGAGCGATACATATCGGGCATGTATTCCAATCCAGAGCTATCAGGGTCACTTACACATGAAGACATCAACAAAACTGTTGCTATTCCTAATGTCCCTTTGACGATTGCCTTTATATTCTTTTTCATCTGTCTTTTCTTTTTGTTTTGTCAGACATACCTACCGAAATAGGTTCTTGGCAAATTATTTTAATTCTTTTTGATCTAATTCTACAATACCTGTTTCCTTCAACATTTCCTGCAAATCATCGGTAGAAAACTTTGAATTTTCAGACAATCTGATTTCCATTACAAAACGATCATCCGTCGTTCTAGGATCAGGATTTTGTGCTGGAATTCCGGGTAAAGTTCTATTACGTAACATATACGTAATTGCCATTCCGTGAGCTGCACACAATACAGTGAACTCAAAAGAAATTGGAACGAATGCCAAGATGTTATCCAAATAAGTGAAATTTGGCTTGCCCCCAATATTCATGGGCCAATCGACAACCATGAAGTAACGCATACCAATAGTTGCTAATAATAAGCCTGTCAAACCATAGATAAACGCCATGATTCCTAATCGCGTGTTCTGAATTCCGATGATTGGGTCTAATCCGTGTATTGGAAACGGAGAAAATACCTCTGATACTTTCACTCCTTTTGACACCAAATGCTTCGCCCCATCTTTTAGGATGTCATCATCGTCGTACATTGCATAAAATATTCTATCCGCCATGATTTGTCTTAATGTTCGTTATTATTTTCGTTCGCTGAATGCCCATGGTGAGTATCTGGTGCATTCTTATAGGATTCTCCTGAACTTTTCAAAATTGTCTTAATCTCATTTAAAGCCAAAACAGGGAAGAAACGAGCAAACAATAAAAAGAATACGAAGAACAGACCAATTGTACCAACATAAACACCAATATCAATGTGACTTGGGTAATGCATACTCCAAGAAGATGGCAAATAATCTCTGTGTAAAGAGGTTACGATAATAACATAACGCTCAAACCACATACCAATATTTACAACGATTGAGATTATGAAGGTAAATACCAAACTTGTTCTCAATTTTTTAAACCACATTAACTGTGGAGAAACAACGTTACATGTCATCATACTTGCATAAGCCCACCAATACGGTCCAGTTGCACGGTTAATGAAAGCGTATGCTTCATATTCAACTCCTGAATACCAAGAAATGAATAACTCAGTAATGTATGCTGTACCAACGATTGAACCTGTAACCATGATTACGATATTCATGTATTCAACGTGCTTCGTATGAATATATGCCTCAAGACCCATTGCCTTGCGCATTACCAACATCAAAGTTTGCACCATGGCAAATCCAGAGAATACGGCTCCTGCAACGAAGTACGGAGGAAATATTGTGGTGTGCCAGCCTGGAATTACCGATGTAGCAAAGTCAAATGATACAATAGAGTGAACGGAGAATACTAATGGTGTTGCTAAACCAGCTAAAACCAAAGAAACCAATTCAAAACGATTCCATTGTTTAGCTCTACCTGACCAACCAAAAGCTAGAATAGAATACATTTTCTTTGCTACTGGTTTTTTCGCTCTATCACGAATGGTAGCAAAATCAGGAATCAAACCAATGTACCAGAATACTAAACTTACAGATAAGTAGGTAGAAATTGCAAATACATCCCAAAGCAATGGTGAATTAAAGTTTACCCAAAGTGAACCAAATTGATTTGGCAAAGGCAATACCCAGTATCCTAACCACAAACGACCCATGTGAATTAATGGAAACAAACCTGCCATAAATACGGCGAAAATGGTCATCGCTTCTGCAGAACGGTTAATTGCCATTCTCCATTTTTGACGGAACAATAACAATACTGCTGAAATCAATGTTCCGGCGTGACCAATACCTACCCACCATACAAAATTGGTGATATCCCAAGCCCATCCTATGGTTTTGTTCAATCCCCAAACTCCAACTCCTGTTCCTAAAAGGTAAAGGATACATCCTACTCCATACAAACCAATGATGGCGGCGATGCCAAACAAAACATACCACATTTTTGGTGCTTTGTCTTCGATCGGACGGCATACATCCTCAGTGACGTCATGAAAGGACTTATGGCCTAAAATGAGGGGTTCTCTAATTGCTGCTTCCTTATGCATTCCAGTCTAATTTATTTCTTAATTAATGATGAGCTTTTACTTCGTGTCCACCGTTGCTATGAGCCACTGGTTCAACTTGAAGGTGAGCCAATTCTTTATTGTCTTCGTTACGTACTTTTGTTTTGTACCACACGTTTGGTTTCACACCTACTTCTTCCAGAGCTTGGTATGAACGTTTATCATCTGAACTTGTACGAACGATTGATTTTAAATCATTCCAGTCACCAACGATGATAGCATTCGCAGGACAAGCATCAGCACAAGCGGTAGTTACATCACCATCCTTAACTGGTCTATCTTCTTTTTTTGCTTCCAATTTACCAGCTTGGATTTTCTGAACACAGAAAGAACATTTTTCCATGACACCACGAGTTCTTATGGTTACGTCTGGGTTTAATACCATACGACCTATGTCGTCTTGAGCAGGGTTGATATCTGTAAATTTCTTGTACGAAGGGTAATTGAACCAATTAAAACGACGCACTTTGTATGGACAGTTGTTTGCACAATATCTAGTCCCGATACATCTGTTGTACGTCATTTGGTTCAAACCTTCGTTGCTGTGAGTTGTAGCTGCCACCGGACAAACCGTCTCACATGGAGCGTGGTTACAGTGTTGACACATCATTGGCATATGAATCACTTTTGGATTTTCCGCAGCAATTTCAGCTTTATCAAATGAGAAAGTATCTTTATCTTTTCTTGTTCCTATTGCAGCTTCTTCATCTGAAGAGAAGTAACGATCGATACGTATCCAATGCATTTCACGACCACGTCTTACCTCATCTTTACCTACAACTGGTACGTTGTTTTCGGATTGACATGCTATTAAACATGATCCACAACCGATACAAGAATTTAAATCAATTGTCATAGCCCAACGGTGACCAATTTTCTCTACTGGATGTGCATCCCATAAATCAAACTCGCTCATCGGAGCTTCCACGTGGTGGCCATTTTCATCCAGTTTTTGTAAAGTATAACTTGGATTATAGGCTTCTTTATCTTTGTTTTTGTATGTTTCTAAAGTTGTTTCACGAACAATAGAATGTCTACCCATTACTGTATGATGAATTTGAGTAGCAGCAATGATGTACATTCCTTCCTCTTGCTTAATTGAAGCAGGAGCAGAATAACTCATCGTTCCGTTTTCCGAACCAACGAAAGCAAATGCATTGGCGCCAATTGGCATCAATTTTCCATTTTCGTCTTCTGCATAGCCACCGTATTCTTTTGTCTGGAATGCCGCACGACCAATTTTTTCTTGGTTTGCTCCACGTCCATATCCCAAAGCCACACCTACTGTTCCTGGTGTTTGACCTGGAGTTGGATAAACGGGTAATTTTATTGATTTTCCATTGACGGTTATTGTCGCAAGATTTAATCCATGTTCTTGGTCAAATGTGGTAGCATATTTACCTGCCATTTCAACCGGATTCATTGTAATGTAATTGTCCCAAGTAACTTTAGTAATTGGATCTGGCAATTCTTGCAACCATGGATTGTTCGCTTGATCTCCAACTCCTAAACCTGCTTTTTGGTACATTTCAACTTCTAACGTTGAAGTTTTAGGAAGCTTTTCTGACAAACCACTTAAAGCAGCTGCATTGAAAGTAACAGCAACTGGCTCCAAAGACACTTCTTCACCAACACTATTGTGAACTTTAAGTCCCCAGTATGTTGCTAAATCTGCTATTTCTGCTTGCGTTTGGAATCCGTATGTGTCCCAGTTTTTAGCAATTACGTCGTAAAACACTTTCGAATCTTTTCCTCCACGACTTGCAACTCCACCCCAAACCATCATTGATTCTTGAGCTTGAGCTGTATTGTATAGCGGGCGAATTGTAGGTTGAGCTATTGCGTAATGGCTTTTCTTTGGATTGAAGTCGTTCCATGCTTCTAATGCATGATGATCCGGACAAACAAACTCACAATTCACGGCGGTTTCATCTGCATGACCTGCGAAAGAAATCGTATTCTTTATTTTTTTCAACGCCTCACCAAACTCTTTCCCGTTTGATAAGTTGTAAACTGGATTTACTCCGTAGAATAAAACCATATCAGGGCCTTTTCCAGAAACAACATCGTTAACGAATGTGTTCATTTTGTCGTCCTGAGACTGGAACATATTAATTTTGTTCGCTGGGTGGATACATGTATTGTATGACCCTAAAACCATGTTTAGTTTATTTACTAAAATCTGAACTGCAGCATTGTTTGATCCAGCAATCACCAATGAAGCCCCTTTCGATGCTTTCAAAGATTTAACCGCCATATCAGCAACTTTCGATGCTTGAGTAGACAATTCTGTAGAAACGCCATTTACAGGCGACCCCAAGTTTTTCAACATGTAAGCCAAAACATTTGCTTGTTGAGAAGGCTTAATCATTCCTCGTTCGTCAGCATTTGAACCAGTGATTGACATATTTGTTTCAAACTGGAAATGCTTCGACATCCATTCTCCATCAGGATTTCGAGATGATATATACTGAGGAACAAATTGCGTTGGCAATAACCAAGAATTCATAAAATCAGCACCAACACTTACTATTGTTTTTGCTTTTGAAAAATCGTAGTCCGGAATAAATGCCTCTCCGAAAGTTTCCATGTTTGCTTTACGGATACCAGCATAAGACTGAGCATCGTATTGAATGTGTTGGAAAGTTTCATTTTCTGGAGTAGAACCAGATGCCGCACCAAGTGCCGCTATTGCATCGTAAGTTGAAGGGCTAATAATCGAATTAGAAACCAAAACGACTTTACCATTTTTCGCTTTAACCTGGGCAAAAGCCGCTTTAATATCTTTATCAACAGCAGACCAAGTAGTCAACTCTGATCGTTTAGTCGGAGAAGTCAATCTTGCGCTATCGTACAATCCTAGAACAGAGGCAATAATTTGAGGATTAGTTGCTCCTTTTGTAATTCCGTGATCTTTATTTCCTTTAATAAAAATTGGACGACCTTCTCTTGTTTTCACAACGATACTCGCGTAAGAGTTTCCATCATAATATGTGGAAGCATACCAGGTCGGCATGCCCGGCGTTACATTTTCAGGCTTGTTTACGTAAGGAATTGCCTTAACAACTGGCGCCTCACAAGCAGCAACTGTAGCTGCAGCAACACTGAAGCCCAAAAATTTCAAAAAATCTCTCCTATCGGTAGAAGACTCAGCAAGACTGTCATCACTTAAAAAGTCTTCAACTGACATTTCTTTTGGAAATTCCTCGTCTCTACTTTTGAGGAATTCTGGCGTCTCTTTTAATTCATCAAGACCTTTCCAATATTTTCTAGTCATTCCCATAATCTATATTCGAATACTATTGATTCTTAATATTATTAATAGTGGCATTTAGCACATTCCCATCCACCTAATTCTTTCACCGTTACTTTACCATCTTCCAAATACTCAGAGTAAAGCTTTTTGTCGTTGTTTAACAAGCGTTTGTGGATCTCATTGTAATAACCACTATTTTTAGAATCCAAAGAGCCTGTTGAAATTTCTTTTTCCCCGTGACATTCGATACACCAACCCATTGTTAAAGTAGGCTTCGTTAATTTAACGTTACCGTCAATTTTATTCAAATCTTCAACCAATTGAATTTTTGCAGTTTCTTTTTGCTGAGTCATGTCACCATGACATTGTTTACAATCGATTCCCGCTACTGCTACGTGTTGAGAATGCGGAAAGTAAACGTGATCAGGAAGAGCATGCACTTTGTTCCAAATAATCTCTTTTGTTTTTCCCGTATATTTCCCTGCACCAGATGGATCCCAACCTGCAGCTTCATAAATCTTAGCGATTTTAGCTTGTTGCTCAGGTGTGTTACCATTGATTTGTTTATGGCAATTCATACATACATTAACTGTAGGCAAACCTGCTGATTTTGAATTATTTACCGAGTTATGGCAGTATTTACAATCTATTCCGTTCACTCCTGCGTGCACAGAATGAGGGAAATCAATCGGCTGCGATGGCTGATATCCTTGTACAACACCAATATTTCCTAAAGATTGTATTCCCCATACTAATAAAGTAATGAAGACAATCAAAGAAGAAACACCTACAACAGCTTTGTTGTGGTAAGCCCAAGATTTGAATTCACCCATGTAACTAAGGGCATCATTCGCCTCAACTCCTTCTGATAATGCTATCGCTTGCTTTAACTGACGACGAACACCACCTACTGTTGAAATAATAATCAAGAATATGACCGCAAGCAATATCCAAATCCAAACTTTTGAAGATTCCTCCTCAACCATTCCTGGTTCAACTGTCCCAGCGGCACCACCTGCTCCAGCAACTGCTGTTGCAGGATCTGGTTGGGCATCAACCCAATCCATTATTGAATTAA
>Ga0335396_10002531_pt1 | contig 21912 bp, 11 predicted proteins | sample FRY02_FD_205743 | JGI IMG/M metagenome (GOLD analysis project Ga0335396, IMG submission 205743) | Freshwater microbial communities from Lake Fryxell liftoff mats and glacier meltwater in Antarctica - FRY-02 (spades assembly) (version 2) | ecosystem: Environmental > Aquatic > Freshwater > Ice >... | reverse complement strand
TCAAACAATAATCTTCAATTCAATACGGAAAAATACGCCTCCATTTTTAATACATCGTATTCAGCGATCCCAAACAAATTTGTAATCACTGTCGTAGCACCCACTGCTAAAACGTATGAACCGCTGCATGAGGCTCTCGAAGGCAGCAAAATACAGAGCGAGAGCGATGCGTCATTAAGAAAAATGTAACGCTGCCTGAGGCTCTCGAAGGTAGCAAAATACAAAGCGAGAGCGATGCGCCATTAAGAAAAATGTAAAGCTGCCTGAGGCTCTCGAAGGCAGCGGAATACAAAGCGAGAGCGATGCGTCATTAAAAAAAATGTAAAGCTGCCTGAGGCTCTCGAAGGCAGCAAAATAAAGAGCGAGAGCGATGCGCCATTAAGAAAAATGTAAAGCTGCCTGAGGCTCTCGAAGGCAGCAAAATAAAGAGCGAGAGCGATGCGCCATTAAGAAAAATGTAAAGCTGCCTGAGGCTCTCGAAGGCAGCAAAATACAAAGCGAGAGCGATGCGTCATTAAGAAAAAGGTAAAGCTGCCTGAGGCTCTCGAAGGCAGCAATCCACCATCGCGAAGCTCGCGACACCAATTCACCAATTGTCTAGCCGATCACCCAAGTCTCCCTTCCTTTCAAAATCGCATCTAAATCGGCTTTCTTCTTCGATTTAGCTAATTCAATTTGTGCGTTGAGTCCTTCTTCATAGCAGTGGCGATCTTCAGTATAAAATACACCGAACGGTCGAGGTAAATGATCTTTGCCATCTTCAACACGGTCGAAGAAGCGTGATAAAATGCCGGCTTTGGTGAGGTCGCGCTCGTCGTGAATCCATAAATCGTTGGCGCTGTTTCCTTCGGCATTTAAATCAACGATGGTGGGTTTGAATCCGTCTAGTTTAATTCCCTTGTCGGCATTGGCTCCAAATACTAAGGGCTTGTCTTGCTCAATAAATAAGGTTTCGTCTTTCTTCGTGCCTTTGTCGGTGAATACTTCGAAGGCGCCGTCGTTAAATACATTGCAGTTTTGGTAGATCTCTAAAAAGGAAGTTCCTTTATGTCCATGCGAACGTTTTAACATTTCTTTCAAATGCACCGGATCGCGATCCATAGAACGGGCTATAAATGTTCCATTCGCTCCTAAAGCCAAGGCAATTGGATTGAAAGGATGATCGATGGATCCCATCGGTGTCGACTTGGTTACTTTTCCTTCGCGCGAAGTAGGAGAATATTGTCCTTTCGTTAATCCGTAAATTTCATTGTTGAACAAAAGTAAATTGATGTCGAAATTTCTTCTCAATAAGTGAATAAAATGATTTCCTCCGATGGACAATGAATCACCATCACCACTCACCATCCATATACTCAATTCAGGACGCACACATTTTAATCCGCTTACAATGGCCGCCGCTCTTCCGTGGATACTATGCATTCCATAAGTTTCCATGTAATACGGGAAACGTGAAGAGCATCCGATTCCCGAAATGAAAACGATGTCTTCTCTCGCTATGCCTAAATCAGGAATTACAGTTTGTACTTGCTTGAGGATCGAGTAATCTCCGCAACCAGGACACCATCTTACTTCTTGGTCGGTTACTAATTCTTTACTCGTGAATTTTGTTGCTTCTGTTGTATTACTGGATGCTGTCATAGCGATTGATTGTTTTTTTGTTGTTTGGAAAAAGTATTATTTGGCTAGTTCTTCAATTTTGGCAAATACTTCACCGGTAGAGAAGGGCATTCCTTTGATTTTGTTTAATCCAATGGCGGGTATCATGAATTTATCTCTGATGATGGAACATAGCTGCCCAGTATTCATTTCAGGAATCAATACCTGATCGAAGCTGTATAATATTTCTCCCAAGTTTTTTGGGAAAGGATGAATGTGTCGCAATTGCGCATGACTTACGTCCATTCCTTTTTCTCTTGCTTCTTTCACTGCTGCTTTGATGGCACCATAGGTAGATCCCCATCCAAGCACTAATATTTTTCCTTTCTCAGGACCATTGTCCATGGTTTGTACAGGAATATAATCTGCAATTTTATTGATCTTGGCTTCGCGCAAGCGTACCATGAACTCATGATTTTCGGGATCGTAACTGATGTTTCCCGTTTCATGTGCTTTTTCTAATCCGCCAATGCGATGCTCTAATCCTTTCACACCCGGAATAGCCCACGGTCGAGAAAGTTTCTCATCACGTTTATAAGGTAAAAATTTCTCATCGCTGGTTTCAGTGATGAAATTTCCTTTGAATTCTTTTAAGTCGGAAGCTTGCGGGTATCTCCAAGGCTCAGAACCGTTGGCGATGTATCCATCACTCAGGAAAATTACCGGTGTCATGAATTCTACTGCGATGCGACAACATTCGTAAACGGCTTCAAAACAATCTGCCGGAGATGTTGCACAAATTACCGGTATCGGAGCTTCTCCGTTTCTACCGTACATCGCCTGGAATAAATCACTCTGCTCTGTCTTGGTTGGTAATCCGGTAGATGGGCCGCCTCGCTGCACATTAATGATCACCATAGGCAATTCCAACATCATTCCTAGTCCCATCGCTTCGCCTTTCAATGCTATGCCAGGACCCGATGAAGTTGTAACTGCTAATTTTCCACCGAAGGCAGCACCTATAACCGAGCAGATGGCTGCAATTTCATCTTCTGCTTGATAGGTTCTTACACCGAAGTGTTTGTATTTCGCAAGCTCGTGTAAAATATCTGTAGCCGGTGTAATGGGGTAGGAGCCTAAAAATAAATCCAATCCGCTTTTTTGTGAAGCAGCAACAAGACCCAATGAAGTGGCTTGGTTGCCCATAATGTTGCGGTACTCTCCGGTTGGCATCGGAGCCGGATTCACAGTGTAACGATTTGTAAATGTTTCGCTGGTATCTCCAAAATTATAACCGGCTTTTAATACTTTCAAATTCGCTTCTAATACATCGGGCTTTTTACCAAATTTCTCATTGAGGAAGTTTTCGGTATAAGATAAATCACGGTTGTACATCCAATATAAAAATCCAAGTACAAACATGTTCTTCGCGCGATCAATTTCCTTAATTCCCATCCCGGATTCAGTTAAAGCGGCACGAGTCATTTTGGTCACATCGATTGTATATAAACGAAATCCTTCAAGAGATCCATCTGTTATAGGATTCGCCCCATCAGTATAATTCGCTAAACGTAAATTTTTAGGATCAAATCCATCGGTGTTTGCTATGATAGTTCCACCTTTTTTGATGTGTCGCAAATTCGCTTTCAATGCCGCAGCATTCATTGCGACTAACACATCACACTCATCGCCGGGAGTGAAAATATTCACCGAGCCAAAATGCAATTGATAACCAGATACGCCAGGAATCGTGCCTTGCGGGGCGCGAATTTCCGCCGGAAAATCGGGAAAGGTGCTGAGGTCGTTGCCTAACATGGCAGCGGTATTGGTAAACTGAGTACCTGTTAATTGCATCCCGTCTCCGGAGTCTCCGGCAAACTTAATAATTACTCTGTCAAGGGTGGTTTGTTGATCGGCCATAATAATTTTTGAATCGCTTTAAGCGAGGTGCAAAAGTACGATTTTCTCTCCAAACTTAAGCAATTTTTTTCGTCGGATTATATTTTTGATAATTTTATATTCTATTGTTTATCAGATTATTAATTTCAATTGTTGTGCGCAAGCTAAATTTTCAGAGATGTTTTGCATTAGCATATTTAAAAATTATTAATTTAAAGAATTCCGACAATTAAAAATGTTAATTTAACTTAAAAGGAATTTTTTTAGAAAGAATATGTAAATCGTTCACAACAAAGCAGGCCAAGCTTTCGAAAAGGTCACAAAGAAATACCATGACGGATTAAAGTTTAAAGGTTTTCTCCGTGTTCTCTGTGTAAACCTCCGTGTGCTTTGTGGTAAAAAAATGATGTGGTTTATGGATAGAATGATTTAAAAAATAAAACCCCGACTTACGGGTCAGGGTTTCTTTCTGTTTGATAAGTGCTGAGCTTACGGGATCAGGACTTTTTTCGTTTTGTTCCCGACTTACGGGTCAGGAGTTTGCTTTTAAATTCCCGACTTACGGGTCAGGATTTTTGCTTTTTGATTCCCGACTTACGGGTCAGGAGTTTTGCTTTTTGATTCCCGACTTACGGGTCAGGATTTTTGCTTTTTGATTCCCGACTTACGGGTCAGGATTTTTGCTTTTTAATTCCCGACTTACGGGTCAGGATTTTTGCTTTTTAATTCCCGACTTACGGGTCAGGATTTTTGCTTTTTAATTCCCGACTTACGGGTCAGGAGTTTTGCTTTTTGATTCCAGACTTACGGGTCAGGATTTTTATTTTTTCGTCTTACGGGACGATGGGATTTTAAAATTTAAATACTCAATTCTTTTTTGACAATTTCAATATCCGTGCCAAAGATTTTAACTTTGCTTTGGTTGGGTCATCTGTACCTATAAAGCCTGCTGCCGGGCTGCTAGTATGTTATCCTATGAGAATCGGTCGATGTACTCACTTAACGATCGTACACTGCTGTCGAAGGTGAAATCGTTGTAGAGCTGAAAGTAATGATGTCTGTCAATGGTGTATTGGTAAGTATACTTGGCCAAATCTAATTTGCTCGACTCAAAACTAAAACTATTGATCAATGCAGATACCTGAGCAGTACTGATGAATTGATGTTGATTAATCGCTTGTTTCGCAATCATCAATTTAGTGCTTTCAAAGCTTTGGTTGTCGATGGTATTTAATAAGGCATTGAATTCACTAGGTGACATAATATGCTGAGGTGCATTGTACACCACCGGGCTTGGGCAAGGGGCAACATTCGGATTGAAATATGGATTCACAGGCTGTGGAATAAAATTTGGAATTACCTGATTGATGCGCATTGTATTGTTTTTTGTTAGGATGGCTCTCACTTCTGATCCTGCAGGCATATCAATAAATCCATTGTATAATAAACGTTTGTTGTTATTGTTGTTGTGGGGATGGTAGGCTTGGTTTTTTAAAGACCACACTTTAATGCGATATCTTCCGGGCTGAAGATTATTGATTTTAGTAACTGGTCCCGGATTGTCGAAATAATCAAAATTTAACTGTACTAAAACCGGTTGATTGTCAAATTTCCGAATGTGTAGGTCTGACAATTGGTGATCTGCAAATGCATTCATAAACATAAAGCAAGAGATAACTAGTGTAGAGATCATGTTTTTCATTTTTTGGTCCTCCTATATTAAGTTAGAATTTTAAAGGCGCTTTCCATTCGCATGCCAAAAATTGTTTTTTAAAAAAAGAAATCCCTCATCAGTCGCGCTGGTAAGGGATATTTCAAGATACTTCATGTTTTCTACATAAAATATCGGAGGATTTATTACGCTAAATTAATCTCTTGTTTTTTTGCTGCTGAAAAAACTTTCTGAAATCTGGCTGTAAATTACCACTGCAAATGTTACGCATACTATAGCTATCGAAACGTTCATCATAATTAATCGGTCTTTGTTGTTTGCAAAAATATAAAGAAAAAAATTGGAATTCCGAAATTAATCTTGAAAAATTTAACAACGAAATGTTAATTCAAACAACTAAAAGCATCAAGCAAGAGCCAATTCCTTTTTTATTTTCTTAACGCCATGATTCGAGTGTCCATTTAATTTGCGACTCTCAAGTGCTTGCTTTTTTAATTTGCTTGCCTTTCTTCTTTCACGCTCACGTTCTAAATAGATTTCTCGTGTTCCTTCCAAGTATCTCCAGTAATCCTCTCCATAATGAACAAAGATTTCTTGTCCCAAATGAATGTTGCCGGTAGCTACAATAAAAACTTTTTGTACTCCTTTGCGCTTCTTGATTTCATATTGTGCATTATTTCTTAATCCCTTTACGCGGCCGATTCCTCTGGCATCATTGGCATAACGCCCAAAAGCCCAAGGAGTAAAGTAAGCATCTACACAACGATTTTTGGAGATGAAAAACACATAACCTTCATGTCCTTCTTTCGAACGCTTTTCACATTCGGCCCAAGTAACCATTTCGCCTTCATATTCGCATACGATATCACCTCGCTTGTATTCAACGAGGGCAAAAAGGCCATTGCCGGCTTTAGGAATTTGACTGGTTTTAATTTGTACGTCGCCGTTGTTGTCGACGACTTTAATTTTAGCCTTTTTGGAAATTTTCATAAGGCTGCAAAGATAGTACGTCTATGTCATTTAAAAGACATTTGACAAAAATCAATTTTTTGATTCGAAAAGCTGCAAGAATTGACATTTCAATCCTGCATAAGATTGCAATTAAGAATTGGTTTTCTTCGCTTTTACGTCTAAGTATTGTTGCCAGAAGACACAAACGATGCTGAGCACAATGATGAGGATGGATACAGTTTTCATTTTTTTGTTTTTTGTTATAACTTAAAGTTCGGGCGGCATGGTACCTTTAGCCCTTTGTTTTTGGTTAATGAAGCATGATTTGGGGTGAAAAACCCGTTCGGATTGATAATTCTTCAATAATTTTGAATGAATCCGACAATATTATTGATTAATGCTTCTTATTTAAATGCGATTTTTACCTGATCCATGTGGCTTTGGCATTCAAAATTTATTCTTTTACAAAAGAAGCAAAGCGAAATAATTAATTGTTAAGCGATAGTTTCTTTTACGATCATTCTACCTAAAAGACGATGTGCTTCTTGCACGGTAGTGATATTTACCAAAGTCAAACTAAGCTTTCCTTTGTCTTCTTTCATTTTACAAGCGCGAGGATGATCTTGTACAAATTTCAAAACGGAAGCAAATAATGGACTCTGAAAATAGGCAGACTGCTGGTTGGATATGAAATAGGCTTTAAGCGTTTTGTTTTTTAGAATGATTTTTTCAAAGCCCAATTGTTTGGCTTGCCAACGTAAACGAATAGTATCCATTAACACGAATACTTGCGACGGCACCGGTCCGAAACGATCTTTGAGTTGTTCGGCAAATTGTATAAGCTTTTCTTCGGTTTCAATATCGTCCAGCTCCTTATAAAGATGGAGCCTTTCCGCAATGTTCTGTATATATTCTTCCGGTATACGCATCTCCATATCCGAATCGATCTGACAATCGCGTACAAAAGTTTTATTTTCTTCTTCGGGAAATAAATCTTTAAAATCCGATTCTTTCAATTCGTGAATGGCTTCATCCAAAATTTTATGATACATCTCAAAACCAATGTCTGAAATAAAGCCGCTTTGCTCACCACCCAACATGTTTCCAGCGCCGCGTATATCAAGGTCGCGCATAGCAAGGTTGAATCCACTGCCTAAGTCTGCATGTTCTTCAATGGCTTTTAAACGCTGTCGGGCTTCGTTGGTAAGCACGGTAAGTGGTGGGGCTAATAAATAACAAAATGCTTTTTTATTGGAGCGTCCTACGCGTCCTCGCATCTGATGCAAATCACTTAATCCAAAGTAATGGGCATTATTAATGATGATAGTATTGGCGTTGCTAATATCCAATCCTGATTCAATGATGGTTGTGGCAATCAATAAATCTGTATCGCCTTCAATAAAATTCACTAATATTTCTTCAAGTTTTGAACCGTCCATTTGACCATGTCCTACACTGGTGCGAATGTCTGGGCAAAGTCTTCGGATCATGGTTTCAATATCGTGGATGTCCTGTACTCTGTTATGCACAAAGAAAATTTGACCACCTCTTGAAATTTCTTGATCGATGGCTTCTTTGATGAGCTGCTCGTTGAAAACATGCACTTCGGTAGTTACAGGATGCCGGTTGGGTGGCGGAGTGTTGATGATGCTTAAATCTCTTGCACCCATCAAAGAGAATTGTAAGGTACGGGGAATAGGCGTAGCCGTTAGTGTAAGCGTGTCTACGTTTACACGGATGGATTTCAATTTTTCTTTCGCCGCAACACCAAACTTTTGCTCTTCATCAATAATCATTAAACCCAAATCCTTAAATATTACATCCTTGCTAAGAATGCGATGTGTGCCAATGATAATATCGATTTTACCTGCCGCCAATAGCTTTAATGTATTGGTTTGTTGCATCGTGCTTTTAAATCGATTTAAATAATCAATGGTGCACGGAAATTCTTTGAGTCGTTCCGTAAAAGTACGATAATGTTGCAAAGCTAAAATAGTAGTAGGGACTAAGATGGCAACTTGTTTTCCGTCGCAAATGGCCTTAAATGCAGCACGAATGGCGATCTCCGTTTTTCCGAATCCCACATCTCCACAAATTAAACGATCCATGGGATATTCTTTTTCCATGTCGCGCTTAACATCGTTGGTAGATTTTAACTGGTCTGGAGTATCTTCATACATGAATGATACTTCCAGTTCAGTTTGCAAATAGGAATCTTTTGAAAATGCAAAACCTTTTTGCGCTCTACGTTTGGCATATAACGCAATCAAATCCTTTGCAATGTCTTTTACTTTTTTCTTGGTCTTGTTCTTTAATGTCGACCAAGTGGTACTTCCCAATTTATTTAATGATGGAGATGCTCCATCTTTGCTGGTATACCGAGCGATGCGATGCAAGGAATGAATACTGATATAAAGTATATCATTGTCACGATATACCAGTCGTATCGCTTCTTGTGGCTTGCCATTAACATCGATGGTTTCCAATCCGGCAAAGCGACCTACACCATGATCAATATGCGTTACAAAATCACCCGGCTGCAAACTGTATAGCTCTTTGAGTGTGATGGCTTCGCTCTTACTGTAGTTTTTCTTTAACCGAAAACGATGGTATCGATTAAAGATTTGATGATCGGTATAACAAATGAGTTTGATGTCATCGTTAATAAAACCTTGATGTAATGCAGTATGTACCGTATGGAATTTTAATTCTATTCCTTTGTTGTCATCGCTTCTCGGAAGATCTTCAAAAATGGAATAAAGACGCTCTGATTGTTTAGCGGATTCAGAAAAAAGAAAATTACTATAAGCCTTTTTTTGATTGCTATATAAATCATCTAAGAGCAAATTGAAATTTTTATTGAAGTGTGGTTGTGGTCGGGTAGAGTAGGTGATGGTTTCTTCGGGTGTAAAAAATGATTTGTTGCCCATCTCAACAATGATGTGTTCTTCAATTTTTTCTTTGAACACATTGGCAGAATCAAATAGATCTCCAACTTTTCTTACCGATTGCGCTTCGTCAATGTTTATGCTTTCGCCATATTTCTGATGTACTTTGTCTAATGAAGCTTGAATGGAGTTAAAAGAAAAGCCAAAATCTTTAGTATATATAATTGTATTGTCGGGTAGGAAATCGAAGAAAGATTCATGCTCTTCGGTGACGAGCCCGGTTTGAATGTTGGGAATTAATGTAACGAATGCTAAATTCTGTTCACTTAGTTGCGTGGAGGGATCGAAGCTGCGGATGGATTCAATTTTATCGCCATACAATTCAATACGAAATGGTAATTCATGAGCAAAGGAATAAATATCCATGATGCCACCGCGAATAGAATATTGTCCGGGTTCAAAAACAAAATCGATTCTTTGAAATGAATTTTCCTGAAGAAATTCTTTGAGAAATTCAAATGTAAATTTCTCTCCTAAGTTAATGTCGAGTGTATTTCTTTCTAATGTTTTCTTGGTGATGACTCTCTCCAGTGCAGCTTCCGCATCGGTGATGACAATAAAATGATCTCTGCTTTTGTTGATTCTAGTTAATACTTCTGCTCTTTGTAAAATATTTCCGTTGTCAGGTAAATCGATTTGGTAGGGCTTTTTATAGGAAGATGGGTACAGGACCGCTCTTCCAACGCCGAGTATGTTTTCTAAATCATTTTGAAAATAGGCAGCTTCCTCCCGATCACTTAAAATAAATAATGCAGGATGCCTGTGTTCTTTCAAGATGGAAGCCATCAATAAAGTGTCTGCAGATCCACTTAATCCTTCGATTAATATGCGTTTGCATTCACTTTTGAGCAATAGCTTTTCGAGCCGACGTGTTTCCGGCTGATCTTTTATTTTCTTAAGTACACTAACTAAATCCAATTTTATTTCAAAGACTAAATCCTAAATTTTTATTCCATATTCCATACTCCATACTCCATACTCCATACTCCATACTCCATACTCCATACTCCATACTCCATACTCCATACTCCATACTCCATACTCCATACTCCATACTCCATACTCCAAACAACACCCTTTTAATCAAAAGCCGGGCAAGCTGCTTTTCTTTTCTTTCTTTTACTACTGCGATTTCCAGAATTATTATTTCCGTTTTTTCCTGAATTTTTATCATTAAATGGCGAATACAAAAGAGAAAGACCTGCAAACACATACGTATCATTGTTCTTGCGATTTCCTCTTCCAAATCCTGCTGCGGGATATCCATTTACTAAATTACTAGCCATAAGAATCGCTAAAGCACCATTAGGGGCATTTGCTAACTGTGTTGAATCTGCATAATTTGTGCTGATATCATCGAAGTAATCTGTCATAGTAAAATGATTTACAATTTCTAATTTCAAGGCAAATGCTTTTGATAATTTAAATTCAACACCTACTCCATAAGGAAAGGAAAAATAATATTCATTGTATGGGTCTTCATTTCCACCGTTAGGAATGTTTTGACCTTCGGTTCCTAAGGGTCTTAACTCGATTTCTTTTCCGTTTAAGATAGCTACAGGATTATGATGGAAATAGGCGATACCCCCTATGAGGTAGGGTGTGACTTTTCGCGTTTCTCCATTCTTATAACCGAGCAGTCGAAACTCTATTTGCAAGGAAGTTTGCCATATTTCATTTCTAAAATGCAAGTCTCTTCTTATATTAAAATCTTGTATTGCGAGTGAATCTGCACCCACAACTTTCGCTTGCGCATAAGAAGCTGTGATGTAAACGCGTGGACTTGCCTTATATAAAACTCCTGCTTTCCAAAAATATGAAAACAATTTTTGATGAGTAAGCAATCTATCATTCATGTCTCCATAATACCATGTAGTGCCAGCTCCGGCGAAAATTCCCCAGCGTGATTGGGACTTCAGGTTCAACGAACATCCAAGAAAAAGAATAATCAAAACAATTTTATAACGCATTTTCAATCTTTATTTTTTTAATTAACTAAAATTTGTCCGTCCATCTCTGTTGGAATTGGAACATTCATAATATGTAGAAGAGTAGGAGCAACATCTGCTAATCTTCCGTTTTTTATTTTGAGTGATTTATCGTCCGTAATCAAAACGCAAGGAACGGGATTGGTAGTGTGTGCTGTATTCGGACTCCCATCTTCATTGATCATTTTATCAGCATTGCCATGATCAGCAATGATGATGAATGTAATTCCTTTTTCTTTTCCTGCCTCAACTATTTCCTTTAAACATGAATCAACCGTTTCAACGGCTTTCATGGCTGCATTAAAATTGCCGGTATGTCCCACCATATCGACATTCGCAAAGTTGAGGCAAATGAAATCGGTTTTATTTTCTTCAATGACTTTTATAACGGCATCTTTTACTTCGTATGCACTCATCTCCGGTTGTAAATCATATGTTGCAACTTTGGGAGATGAAATCATGATGCGTTGCTCACCATTAAAAGGCAATTCACGTCCGCCATTGAAAAAGAAAGTGACATGCGGATATTTCTCCGTTTCAGCAATGCGCAATTGTGTTCTATTATTTTGCTCCAGCACTTCGCCCATGGTAAGTCGAAGATTATCTTTTTCATAAATCACCGAGAGTCCTTTGAACTTTTCATCATAACGAGTCATCGTTACATAATGTAAATTCAGTTTCTTCATATAAAACTCTGGCATATCCGATTGAGTCAATACCTGAGTAATTTCTCTGCAACGATCCGTTCTGAAGTTAAAGCAAATCACAACATCATTCTCTTGTATTGAACCTATCGGCTGATTTTTACCATCTACAACAATGATAGGTTGTATAAATTCATCCGTAATGTTGACGTCGTATGAATTTTGAATTCCCTTTTTCCAGTTTGTAGAATTCGTTCCAAGTCCATTGACCAGCGCATCGTAGGCGATTTTCACACGCTCCCATCGTTTATCACGATCCATAGCATAATAACGACCTGTTACAGTGGCAATTTTACCGCATGATTTATCGAGATGTTTTTGTAAATCTTCTAAATATTTTATTCCTCCCTTGGGATCAGTATCTCTCCCGTCAGTGAAAGCATGAATAAATACTTTATTTAACTGGCTTTCGGCAGCTATGCTGCATAAATGTTTCAAATGTTCTATATGAGAATGAACGCCTCCGTCTGATACCAAACCAATAAGATGAAAAGCGACATTATTTTCTTTTGCAGTTTTTATTGCCTTCAACACGGCAGGCATTTGATCTATGGTTTTTTCTCTGACTGCTTTATTGATATTGGCTAATTGCTGCCAAATGATTCTGCCTGCTCCCAAATTCAAATGCCCTACTTCTGAATTTCCCATTTGTCCAAGTGGCAAACCAACGTCTTCACCGGAAGTGAGCAGCTGTGCATGAGGATACTGTTTCATGATGTGATCCATAAATGGCGTATTGGCATTTGCTATAGCATTGCCTTTGGAAAAGGGAGCCAATCCCCATCCATCCAAAATAATTAAAGCCGCCTTATTCATCAATTTCTATTCACAATAGAGAATTGCAAAGTTATTTAAAAAAAAGCTCTATGTTATTATTTTTCTGCGAGAATTTTTATTTCAAAAATACTCCCTTGCGGATAATTATTTCTCACTTTAATCGTGCCTTTATGGAGAGCAACGATATGTTGCACAATGAAAAGTCCTAAACCTGTCCCCTTCGTTTTACGAGTATCCTCATTCCCAATTCTATAAAACTTTTCAAAAATTCTTTGTTTTTCGGATTCAGGAATCCCATATCCCTGATCTCGAATACTGAAAATTACCTGTTCTTCCGTTCTGCTTAATGAAATTTCAATATTATTTCCTTCGGGTGAGTATTTTTCGGCATTTTCTAGGAGATTGAAAAATAGCGAGCTAAGTGCTAATTGATCTCCTTTGATAAAAATCCCTGGAGCAATAAATTTATTGATATGATGCTCACTGTCTTTCCTAAGTATAAAATCTTTGATGATGGATTCAAGAAATTCAGAAATGTTGATGCGTTCAAAATACAATTCAAAATTATCACTTTCTAGTCGCGCAGCAAAGAGTGCGTTTTCAACTAAAACATGAATGCGTTCGGTTTCGATCAAGGATCTTCGAATAATGGTTTGTTGTTGGGCCTTATCAAGTTCTCTTTTTTGCATCGTCTGTAAATTTAATTTAACAGCAGCAAGAGGAGATTTAAATTCATGAGTAATAGAAAGTAAGAAATTTCTTTGTTGTCGCGACAATTCAAATTCTTTTCGAAAGGCATTTCTGGTTTTATAAATTCCGAAAATTAATAAGCCTATAAATACCGAACCTTCACCAAGCACCATGAACATGCGCTTTTTTAATTCTTTGGCAAAGTATATTTGTTCATCGATAATTCCTTGTTGATTTATTTGAGAAAGTTCAGAAATTTCAATTCTGTAATTGATAACTTCTTTGTTTAGAACTATGAGTAAATAGGCCCACCATGAAAATTGGAGAAGTATGTAGGCAACTAGAATATAAAAGATAAGAAGAGGTCTGGCCATTCTTTGCATAATGCAAAGGTAAGGCTAAAATACTAATCGTCGAATTCTGTATTGGTGGTATTTCCATCTACTGTTTTAACCGGTACCCAGGTGCCTTGTGGACTTAAAAACTCGATGGTGTAATGATCAATTCCACTGTCCCATTGCTCGTATTTATTCCAATTGAGATACGTCTTGCGATCTTTCCATTTGCCGTCCAAAACGATTGATTTTCCGATGTTGCTTTCCCTGCCTTCCAGATTGCAATCATTGACCACAATGACTTTGTAGGTGTAGGAGAGATTTTTAACATCTACATCAGTATCAATGAAACTCATGATTCCTGCAGGAGTGATTCCGACTTTACTGAAGTTGATTTTATCCGTGCTTTTATAGATGTGATATTCTAAAACCCTATATGGAAAAATAGTTGGCGCCATCCATTCTGTTAAAATGCTGGTGTCATAAATAACTGTTGAACGTACAATATTACTTTGTTGATTGATTAAAATATTGTCCGGCCAGATCGCCGATGTATCACTGAATGAATTGTAAGTGTTTCCACATAAATCGATAGCTTCTACTTTATATTCGTATTGAGACGGACAGGTTAAGCTGCTGTCTGTGTAATTTAAAGTGGTATTTGAAACATTGCTGATCAGGACAGGACTTCCACTTGGCCTTTCCGTACGATAAAGATTATAGGAGCTGATATTGCATCCTTCATAGGCTGTCCAGTTTACAAAGACGATTAATCCATTTTTACTTGTATTTATATCTATCGTGGTATGTGCAGTTAAATTTTGCAACGGAAGTTCAAATCCACAGCGATCCGTGGTTTGTAATTTATAGCTATAGGTATTTGTTTTTGTATTCGGAACATTGTCTGTGAATGTACTGATGATAGCGGTTGCTTGTAAGGTAGGATTGGAATCAGTATGTATGATTGCCCAAGTGGAATTAATCGCGTTATAACGATATAACTTATAGCTGGTCACATCTGTTTCATTGCTGTTGAACCAAATTATTTGAACTTGTTGATCACCCATTACACTCACCGAGGCAATTGGATTGGCAACGGGAGGAATGGTATCGTGAATTGTTAAGTAAGATGTTTGGATGAGCGTATCGCTGCAACCATTGTTATTGCTTACAATTAATGAAACATCATATACTCCCGGAGTTTGACATAAAACAGAAGGATTCATTTGAATGGAAGTGCCAAATCCAAAATCCCATTGATAGGAGGGAGAAATTGTATCGTTTAACGAGACTGTATAATTAATTAGGTCGTTGAAACATGCTTGCTGATTGTTTGACGTAAATGTAAAATTTGGTGTCATCATGGCATTGATGCCCGGATTAAATTGAAATGTATCCGTACAAGCAAAACTGTTGGTGACAATTAAAGTTGGCATAAATATTCCCGAAACCGAATAAATGTAATTCGGATCAGCGGCCGTACTAACATTTCCATCACCAAAATTCCAGCTATACATAAGCCCACCGACGGATGAATTTGTAAATTTTACAGCGAGTGGTGTACATCCTGAATTTAAATCCACACTTGCATTTGCAGTAGGCGACGGATTAACTATTATATTTTGAACAGCAGTGTCACTACATCCGTTAGCATTACTTACTATTAAAGTGATGGAATAATTTCCCGCAACGCTAAACTGTGGTGTAAAGACGGAGTTATTTCCACTTTGTCCATTGCTGCTTGTCCAAAAATAATTGGGATTTTGCAGGCTGTCAGAACCATCACTAAAGCTCATCATTGCCGGTGCACAACCTACAGTATCGTTCGAGATGATCATTGCATTCGGTGTTTGTAAAACATCAATACCTGAGTTGAAATTGAAGGTATCTCTGCATCCATAGGAAGTAATAGCGACTAATTGAGGATTAAATATTCCACTCTGTAAATAAGTATGTGCTGGATTTGTTGCTGTACTTACACTTCCATCTCCAAATGTCCATGCATATTGAATAGCTCCTTGCGAAGTATTGATAAAGCTTGCATTGAAACTATTGCATCCAATAGAATCTGTTACACTAGCAGAAGCAATTGGTGCCGGGTGTATTCTGAGTTGTATAGGATAAATATACGATGAGGTACAGCCAATAGAATCTTTAGTGATCAATGTCACAGTATAATTTCCTGTGTCGGGATAGATGTGATAAGGGTGGCGTAATGAATCAATAGCACCATCTCCAAAATCCCAACTCCATAAACTGGCATTGACGGAAGAATCCGTGAATGCGATGTTTTCTCCTTGACATCCACTCAGCGTTGAAATTCCGAAACGTGTATAGGTGCCGGGAATTGAAATATAATTCGGCTTCACAATGGTGTCTTTACATCCATAACTATTGGTAGCAATTAAAGTGATGGAATAGGTTCCCGGAATATAATAAATATGTTGCGGGTTGATATTTGATGAGGAGCCTCCATCTCCAAAAAGCCATGAGAATTGTACTGCATCGGATGTAGTGTTTACGAAACTTATTTGTGTTGGAGAGCAACCTGCTAAAGTTGGTGAATTAAAATCAGCAGTTGGTGTTGAAACATGAATCATATCCGGATATGAAATGGTGTCAAAGCAACCTCCGGGAAATTCAGCGATTAAGGTCACGGTATAAAATGCATTCGAGGTGTATTGATGAGATGGGTTTTGCAATGTGGATGTTCCTCCATCTCCAAATAACCAAGTCCAACGAATTGCACCATTGGATAAATCTGTGAATTGAGAGGTGTGAGGTAAGCATCCGAAATTTGCATCAATTGAAGCAGCCGCAGCGTAATATGGAAACGGACTCAATCTAGCTGTGTCGACACAGCCATTGTTATCAGTAATAATTAATTCTATGGAATCCGATGGATCACTTAAATAAGTGTAAACAGGATTTTGTATCATCGCACTATCACCATTCCCAAAGTGCCAGAGCCATTGTGTAGTGGAAGATGAACTTTGATTGATGAAATTGACCGTTACAGGCATGCACTGCCCACTGGTAGTAAATGTAAAACCTGCTTGCGGATCAGCAACAGTTAAATAAGAGCTGAAAATTGTTGTAACCGAACAAGAATTTTGTAATGCTGTAAGTTTAATAGTATAAACACCAGCTTGATTATAAGTATGAGTTGGACTACTGTCAATACTCGTTGTTCCATCTCCAAAATCCCAAATAAATGAACTTGCATTTTGTGAGGTATTTGTGAATGTAATTGGTATTCGTATACACGCAACGTTAGATGCAGTAAATGCCGGAAATGGATTGTTAACCACGACAGGTTGCGCAAGATTAAATGTATCTAAACATCCTGATGTATCTCTAATGATCACCTGCACCTGAAAACTTCCGGCAGCAGTGTAAGTATGACTTGGTTGCATTTGATTTGAGAAGGTTCCATCTCCAAAATTCCAAGTAGCCGCAACGAAAGCCGGCAAATTGTTTAATGTGAATGCAACGGATGATCCTAAGCATAAATCGTAGGATGAAGCTTGAGATGGATTGGTGTAACCTAATGTAATTGACTTGCTGATGGTAGTCATACAACCACCGCCAACAGTAATATTTAATGTAATGGTATAAGTTCCACTTTGCGTATAGGTATGACTAGGATTCGCCAATGTAGACGTTCCTCCATCACCAAAATCCCAGTTGTAAGCAGTAATGTTTAGTGTTTGCGTTGAAAAATTTAATACATACGGTTTGCAAAGATTTGCAAATGTGAAATCGATAGGTCGAGGAATATAAGGTATAACTTTTATTATTGCATAAGGATTGAATGTCTGTGAACATCCGCCCGGCATTGAGGTATTTAGTGTAACAGTATAAATTCCGGGTGTAGTATAAATGGTACTTGGCGATTGTGACGTAGAGCCGCTACCGTTACCAAAATTCCAATTCCACACATTGCTGCCCGTAGTAGGATCTGTGAATGCAATAGGATTATCTTGGCAAACATACATGGTGTCAGGTAAAGAATACGGTGTTATCCCCGGCACTACTTTCACATAATTCGATTTGTAAACAGTATCCTTACATCCAAAAGAATTGGTGATGACCAACCAAACAGTATAATTTCCTACTGCATTATAAATATGTGAAGGATTTGCTACTGTTGACGTAGTACCATCTCCAAAATTCCAGAGATACCCTGTAATGTTGATTGGATTTCCAGTGTGCGTGAATTGTACATTCATGCTCGGGCAACCAGTTAGCGGAGTACCTGAAAATGCAGCTGTAGGAGCAAAAACTCTTACCAATTGACTTTTCGTTACTGCGACCTGACAACCATATTGTGAAGTAGCAATCAAGGTTACTGAAAAATATCCACCTTGCGGATACATAGTACTTGGATTAGTAAGTGTAGAAGTTTGGCCATTTCCAAAGGCCCACGAATAAGTGGCAGCACCGGAACATAAGTTTACGAATTGAGCTGTGTAGGGTGCACAACCACTATCCTGTACAACAGTAAAATTATTAAAGGGCATTCCATCTACCTTCACAATATTAGGAACAGTCACGGTGCCATTACATCCACTCGAAGTAGTTACTGTTAATGTAATTGAATACGACCCTACTGTATTGTAAGTATGAAGTGGATTGTCAATGGTAGAAGTAGTTCCATCACCAAAATCCCAAAGCCAGGTTGTGGCATTCGGAACAGTGCAATCAAATTGAATGGTTACATTTCCACAACCGCCGCTATCACTCATAGTAAAAGAAGGAATCAAAGAATTTCCAATTGTGATATTATTGGTAGAATAAGCAGTATCAACACAGCCATTCGTAGAAGTAACAATTAAACGAATAGGGTAAGAGCCTCCTGAAGAATATTGATGGGAAGGATTTTGCTGCGCAGATGTGTTTCCGTCACCAAAGTTCCAGTTCCATGCAGAAATATTATTCGAGTTCCCGGTAAATTGGAAAATAGTATTTACATCACAAGCAGAATATTGATTGACATTGATATTTGCGAGTGGTTTTGGATGGACGGTAATGTAATTGCTTTTGATTTCAATATCCTGGCAGCCGTAAATATTCGTAGCAATCAGTTTTACATTATAAACGCCGGCTGCATTATAACTATGAGATGGGTTCGTGACAGATGATGAACTTCCATCCCCAAAATCCCAAATATAACTTGATGCTCCTGCTGATGTATTATTAAAACTGACTTGCCCACCGGCGCATGTGGAAAAAATACTTGCTGTAAAATTTGCTATCGGATCACCTAAGATGGTTACAATTGAAGTGGCTGTGTCTTTTACTCCGGTTGCAGAGCTTGCAATTAATGTAACAGTATAAGTTCCCGGATTAATATAAGACGAAGATGGATTTTGGAGACTAGAATTATTTCCATTTCCCAATGTCCATTGATAAGAAATTGCTCCCGAAGAAGTATTCGTGAAATTTATTAAAAGCGGAGCACAACCACTATCCTGACTTGTTGTAAACGAAGCTACGGGCACTTGGGCCCGTAGCAGTGTTGTTGATAACAAGAGAATAAGGCTTAGGTATTTTTTCAAAATATCTTTTGCCATTTTATTCATATCATTCCTTCTGCACCACTCGGCAATTTAAATTTCAAATAGTTTAATTATTTGTTCTCTTCTTCGCCTTGGGCGTAGTTTTCGAAATTGGATGATTGATTGATTACAGAGCCTACAGAACTATACAGCTGCGTGCCCTCTTTTGTAATTTTCTTAACACGATAGTAGGCGAATCCCGCAGGCGGTTTTTGATCAATCCATGAATAGTATAATTCTATTTCAGAACCGATACCTTCTTTTATCCCTGCCGATTTAAATTCTCTGCCGTCTGTGGATCTTTCAATAATATAAACGCAATCTTCAGATTCGTTTTTTGATGTCCAACTCACAAATACTTTTCCGCTATTATATACGGTATTGTAATTATGAATATTTACTTCGGGCTGACTGTTCGCGGCAGCAAGTACCGTACTTTTCTGCATAGTTCCTTGAGCCATTCCTGTTCCGGCAGCAGCCATCAATAGAATAAAGACAAGTGCTTCTACTAAGAATAGAAATTTGAATGCAGAGCCTTTTTGCTCATCACGATTGAAATATCGTTTTGGTTTGGTGTACATGAGCATTCTGTTTTCGCGAATGGTTTTGTAAAATTCTTCGTTGTGTTCCTGGTGGTTCATCATATGAATATTTTAATTAATGTCAATTTATAGGCATCTATACGCAGGAGGGGTAGCATAGGTTGCATTTCTTTCTTTTGTAAGGTTTCATGTATTTTTTTCATGTTTTTGCCCCGAATTCAATCCGATTTTCTTTGAATATGAAAGATTATTGCCCTGCTTTTGAATGTATGCGCTAAACGAAAAATCGATTCCAAGGTTTCAGAATTACTTTTAATTAGTATCGATTTCGAACTTTTTAATCTTTAGAACCTTTCCATGCGCTCTTGCGTATTAAGAAGCACAAAACGGAAAAATTAATATCATTAATAAATTCAACACATGGAAATTTTAAGCAAGACAATTAAGAAGCTCACTGAAGAGGAGTATCAGCAATTGGTACTCGAGGTAGCAGGCAAGAAAAAGAATAAGCCTTTTCTTGTTCTTGAAACCACAAGGGAGCGTGAAGTAGAAGACAGTGAAATGATGGAGATTTTACAAGTGAATCCCAGCGCTTATTATACCTTGAAATCACGGTTGAATTCAAAGATTGCAGCCATCTTAAGTAAGAAAGTTCAGAACCCGATTCAAACTTTGATGGATGAAGTGTCAAGAGTACCGGCACACCTTTTTGGTAATAATCGTGAATTTTCTGTGCGCGCGTTGAAAGAATTAGAAAAGCAATTGATAGAATACGATTTGAATGCTGAGTTAATTTTAGTGTATAAAACATTAGCTCAATTGCATTTGTATTCTGATGAATTTGATAGTTACGAAACAAAATTCAATAAGCATGTTGCCTTTTCATTGGCCGTATCAAAAGCAGAAGGATTATTTTTTCGATTCATTAAAAAACTTGGCGTTTATCAATTGAACAGTCAGGAGTCAGATCTTGAAGAAGTGATCATGATGAAACGCGAATTGAGTAATATTTGCGAATTGTACGATTCACATCGTTTGTTTGTGCTTTACAACATTGCAAGAATATATTACTTGTGTATTGTGCCGCAGAAACAAGATGGTTTAAAAGCACGCGAGCTGGAAGTAGAAGCCGTATTGCAAAAGATGAGTCAGATTTTTGAAAAGTACCCGATGGATACTTTTTATCAAAACATAAAGAGCATTGTAGATTTAATGTATTTCGAATATTACATCCGTACCGGAAATATTGTTCGTGCTGATTATTATGTTCAGCGAGTGCATCTGCAATTGCCGGGGATGACCGAAAAGCACATGATGAATTTCTTCGTGATGCAATTTCTAAAATCGAAAGTGATGAAATACCAAATTGATGGTAACATCGATCACTTGCAGGTGTATGCTGATAAGTTGGAAAAATATTGTGATATTAATGTCGAAGAAGCATATCATTACATTAGTGTAAAGAAATTTTTAGCCATCGTTAAGTTTTATCAACGCGATTATCAGGGATCAGCAAAAAAGATCAATGAACTGCGAAACCAAATGTCATTGAAACACTATTTGTTTACTGATATCGATTCAAAGTTATTTCAAGCACTGCAATATTGTATCATAGGCGATGATAGTTTGTGCATGCAAATCATCTCTAGCTTGAAGCGCCAGATTCGTGAACAGGATGCGGAATATGAATCGGCACGATATATCATGAAGATATTAAAGACTGCGTTAAAGCCTGCAGATTATCGTAGAAAGGTAAAACGTATTGCTGAAATGTGGACAGAGTTCGAAAGTATTAACAAAGGAACGTATCAGGTTTTATCTTATGTGAAGGTGGATGATACCATCATTCGTAAAATGAGTAATCCGATTAAAGACTAAAAATATTTCAATAAAAAAACGGCTGCAATTTTTTTTGCAGCCGTTTTTTTATTTCTGTCGTTATAGATTGATAGCGTCTAAATATTTTTCGCCGAGTGGCTTATTCACATATTTAAAAACATGTGCATTGGTGCTTGCCCTGCTGATGTCATCAGGAGAAATAGAAGAAGAGAGAACAACAATTTTTGCATAGTTTTTAATGGTATCCGTAATAAATTCATACTCCTCTAAAAAGGCAAAACCATCTTTAATGGGCATGTTTAAGTCCAAAAAAATAATTGCGGGATAATCTTCTTCCTTTGTTAAGGTCTTCAAAAAATCAAGGGCTGCATCCGCAGAATTTTTAACAATCACTTCCGCAGAAAAAC
>Ga0335396_10002528_pt1 | contig 21949 bp, 20 predicted proteins | sample FRY02_FD_205743 | JGI IMG/M metagenome (GOLD analysis project Ga0335396, IMG submission 205743) | Freshwater microbial communities from Lake Fryxell liftoff mats and glacier meltwater in Antarctica - FRY-02 (spades assembly) (version 2) | ecosystem: Environmental > Aquatic > Freshwater > Ice >... | reverse complement strand
TGTCGTTGCTTGTTTTCGATAACATATCTAATGTGCCATGTCTTTTTTCCAGTCGTAGAAACGTGCAAATAAAGCCCCCGATCAACCGTGATTTTGTAGGGCTTTATTTTAGGTTTTGCCGTGTCTAGTTGTCTTACTGTTACGTTGGCCATTTTGCAATAATCCTAATCTAGTCCTAGATTTGTCCTAAAAATATCTGATTCGCATTGTTGCGCTTTGATTAGTATTGTACGCTAAATATTAGATAAGTTATTGATAATTATACTGTTTACACTTTTAAATCCGTTCAAAGTAGAACAAACTAAAACACTAAAAAACCCTATTTAACGCCCTACGAACCAAGGGGTCGTGGGTTCAATTCCTGCCGGGCGCACCATATATTCAAAGGGTTACAGTTCAAAAGACTGTAGCCCTTTGTTCATTTGTGGCATCAAGGCTTGTTTATCGTTTGAACATAAAAATTGCATTTTTAATAATCAATACATTTGAGGAAATTGAATTATCTTGCCATCTAAAATGATGTCATGATCAAATACAATATGATAAGTGAATCACTTTTTATTAATTTGAAAATGCAAACACAAGAAAATAGCAATAATTAGAGAGTGAATGTGATGCATGTTGTCAATAGTGGTTTAACGAGTTTAAGCGCTAAACTGGTTACTATTTTAACGGTTGCTGCTGCATGGTGTGCAGCGTTTTACCTCAACAAGCTAGCTTTTTCAAGCTTTGATTTTTCTAGTGTCATCATCAGTTGGGTATTTTTACCTGCTGGTGTGCGATTGATTGCAGTAATGTTGGCCGGGTGGGTTGGCGTTGTGGGGCTATTTGTCGGTTCATTCACTTATGCAATGTTATGGTTGGTTTACACGCCTGCAGTCAAAAATGTTTTGATTCTCTCAACAATCAATTCTTTAGGGCCCATGTTGGCGTTGTTGCTGTGCGTTTGGGGCTTGAACATTAAAGAAGGTTTTCGAGGCTTTAGTGGCTTTAATTTGCTTGTACTCTGCGCTGTCAGTGCATTATTCACTTCGCTTCCTCACAATATAGCGTTTTATTACCTAGATCTAAGCCCCAGCATTCTTAAGGGTTTTGGCCCTATGTTCGTTGGCGATTTTTTAGGCACTCTTATCGTTCTATATACGATTCGGTTGTTGCTGCCTAAAGTATCAAATTCTCAGGGCCAAGCGCTTAAGTAATGATGTGGGTCTTCAAGGGGGTTAAGAGATATAGTATGCCTAGAGCTAAGCCCTTTGGTGATTTGTGCAAAGACCTTTAGTAAGCCTTGTGTGCCCCTTCCTAAGACATGTGCCTTTATGTTCCCCAAATAACTAACCAGTTATTTTTTATCTAGGCAGTATTTTAAATCATAAAAAAAAATTGATAAAAGCACGTTTTGCGGGGCTGTTGCGACATTTTATTGCGCATAACTTAATCACTGCGAGCGCTTTAGTTTCTGCTTCAAAAAAAACCGACATACAATTTAACTTGCATTGACCTATTTCATATGTTTGAATAATTACTGTTGTAACCAATACAAGTTTTAAAATCAAAAATGAACACACCCAAGTCTTACTCATCAATGTACCTTCGCTTCATCAATCTCATGCAGGCAATTAGAGAGTTGCCGACATTTCCTAAGATTGACCCAGTTGAAGAACGTTTACTTAATATGTTTGCCATCTGTTGGTTGAAAGAACAAAAGCTGACCGTGCTTGAAGCGATGAACATGTCACCAGACGTGTCACCGACAACCGTTCACCGTCGCCTTAAGTCTTTGCGTAGCAAGGGGTTAATTGATTTATCAATTGACGAAATAGACACCCGTATAAAATACATTGTGCCCACTAAACTCACTGATCAGTATTTTTCTTCAATGGGTAAATGCTTAAACGACGCTGGGCCAGCAACAACATAATAGTTTTGTAGATGAGTAGAAGTAAAAAAACGCTACGCCTTGTGAATAACAGCGCGTAGCGTTTTAATTTAAGTACTTTACTTATTAGCCTACCGTATCTGACCAGATATTCTTGGCCCAGCCCCAGGCGTAAACCCCTTCAAGCGCATTTGGTTCAGGTGACAAACCACCAGAGCCCGGTACCGTTTTAAAAGTTTTTTCTACTGCATCGTATTGGTGCACACTCGCCACGTGAACAACATCTCGGTCATTTACAAAGCTGTAGCAGGTGTTCGTAACCACTGGGTTTGGGTTGACAGGGTAGTTACTTAACTCACAAATAATCGCAGCTGCGGCAACTTTACCGTGTTGGTTAGCCATATGACCTGACTTAGGCATCGCGGGGGCTACTTGAATTGAATCACCTAATATATGAATATCTTTCGCAACAGTTGATTCAAAGTTTAAAAAGTTTACTTGCGCCCAACGATCATTAGCATTGGCTAAACCGGTATCAACGACTAAGCCACCGGCACGCATGGGGGGTAAAACGTTTAGCACAGCAGCTTGAAAATCATCACTCAATTCAAATTTGAGCGTTTTAGTTTTGGCGTCAACACCAATTACGTTTGAGTTAGGTCGGTATTCAATTAAACCTGCATATTCATTGTCCCAAACGGCTTGAAACAGTTTGCCTTTAGACGTTATACCTGGGTTCGCATCAAATACCACAACCTTTGATTTTGGCTTATTTTTCTTCATGTAATTAGCCACTTGGCAGGCTCGTTCGTAAGGCCCGGGTGGGCAACGATAAGGTGCAAGTGGAATGGATAAAGCGAACACACCACCATCAGGCATTTCAGCAAGTTGCTTATGAAGTGCAACGGTTTCGGGGCCTGCTTTCCAGGCTTGCAAAGTGATGCCTGCTTTGTTGGCTTCTGCTAGGCCATCAACTTTATCTAACATTAAACCAATGCCCGGTGACAAAATAAGTTTGTCGTAAGGCATCACAGCACCTGAGGCCAGTTGAACTGTTTTTTTCACGGGGTCAATTTTACTCACGCTGTCTTTGACCATTTTGACGCCATACTTTTTAACTAACCCATCATAAGGGGTTGTTAAAGCAGAAATCTGTTGTGAGCCCCCCACGACTAGATTTGAAATGGGGCAAGATACAAACTCACCCTGTGGTTCAATCAATGTGACGTCAGCGCTGTTGTTTGAAAGGGTGCGTAAATATTTAGCTGCTGTTGCACCACCGTAACCCGCGCCGACGACAATAATTTTTGCCTTTTGCAAGTTGCTAGCTTGTGCTGCAAATGCTGGAAATGCTGACGCTGCACCAATCAGTGCGGCACTTTGACCCATAAAAAGACGACGATTCATGGAAAGCTCCTTTTAATTTTTCTTGCCAAGCACTGAAGCAATGACATTGATTTGTTCATCGGTATAGCCCTTAGCTAATTGGGGCATGATGGTGCCTTGGCGTGCGCCCGTTTTGTATTCTATTAAGCTCTTTTTAATTTGATCGTGTGTCAAGTCACTTATTTTAGGCATGTTGGCGCCGGCCACGCTCACACCGCCAGTACCGTGGCAACTTGCACAGGTTGCAGCCAAACTCTGGTTGTAAATTTGCTCAGCCGAATTTGACTGGGCTAAAACGCTCAAGGGTATGGCAGCGGTCATCGCAGTTAATACAAAAGCCATTTTTATTTTCATCATTTTTTTCATTGCATTGTCTCCGTAAAATACATATTTCATCTAAGCAAATGTTTAAGATATTCCATTAGATTTAAACCATGCCAAGCATTTTTGCCAACCATCTTTTGCGGCATCTGCTCGGTAACTGGCGCGATAATCGGCATTAAATGCGTGCGGTGCTTGTGCGTAAACTTCAATCATTGATTTTTTAGCTGCGGGGTTTGTGGCTGACGCTAAAGTTAATGCTTGACGCATGAGTTCAACTGTATCAAGTGGAATGCCAGGGTCATCGCCACCATAAAGCCCAAGCACAGGGGCTTTAAGAGTCGCTGCTATATCAACGGGGTGTAATGGGAAGTTGTCAGATTTGTCACCCACCAAGCGCCCATACCAGGCCACGCCTGCTTTCATTTGTGGTATTTGAGCGCAGGCTAACCAAGTGATTCGGCCACCCCAACAAAACCCAGTGATGCCAACTTTATTCAGGTCACCTTGATTTTTTCCAGCCCAGGCTAAGCAAGCTGAAATGTCACCCATTACTTGACTGTCTGGCGTTTTTGAAATGATCTTACTCATTACTTCTGCAATAGTGCCCATTGATATGGGGTCGCCTGTACGTGTAAAAAAATCGGGTGCTATGGCCATATAACCAAGCTTTGCAAAACGACGGGCCATATCTGCAATATGCTCATGTACACCAAATATTTCGCTTGCAACAATCACGACAGGCAAAGGGCCTTTGGCATTTTTGGGCTTGGCCATATAGGCGTAAAGTTCAACACCGTTTTCTTTGACATGAATTTCGTTACCTTCAATACCGTCAAAATCTGTAGCGATGACTTGGCTCATGACGGGGTCAGCAGCCAACGCAAAGCCACCCATAATGCCCGTTGCTGTTGCATTTCTAATAAATGTACGACGTGATTGTTGGCTGGGTGGGTTAAGAGACACCGCTTCATTTATAAAATCACGATTCAAAATTATCTCCGGAAATAATTAAAGAATCCTTACATACTGCGATGATAAGAGAGTTTAGCCATTTTTTTAATAGATATTTACGTTTAAGGGTTTACCATTATATATTATATACATAATATAAATTACTTTATCGTATAAACATATAGCTAAAAATTTCTATTTTTAATCAGTTTAAATTTGTCCTGTTGTTATCTCTGGAGACTGGCGTGAGTGCTGACTATATTTCTCGCAAACTGGGTCGCTTAAAACGCGCACCGGAAAACTTTTTGTCGAGCAATTTTGCCACCGATGTTTTAACCAGCGGGCTTGACGATACACGTCGTGGTTTTCTAGGTAAAAGCTTTTTAGGTGCATTGGTTGCAGGTGCAGGTGCATCGGGTTTTTCTGCAAAAGCCCTAGCGCAAAATGGTCCTGATGACCCAGCCATTATTACCAAACAGATGTGGCAAACCACTTTAGGGCAACCGGTGGCTGTCAAGCCTTACGGCGAGCCCTCAATTTATGAAAAATATCTACAAAGGCGTGAGTCGCCTGGTTTAACGCGGGTGTCTGCGGCCTCTGTTTCTTTTGCGCCTTTGCAGGGCTTCTTTGGCATCATTACACCAAATGGCTTGCATTTTGAACGTCACCATCAAGGTTGGTACAACATTGACCCCAATCAGCACCGTTTAATGATTAACGGTCTGGTCAAGAAAGAAATGGTGTTCACGATGGACGCCCTCATGCGTTTGCCTGCCGTATCGCGGGTGCACTTTATTGAATGTGGCGCCAATACAGGTATGGAATGGGGTAACGTCGCGGTACCCACCGTTCAATATACACACGGCATGTTGTCCTGCTGTGAGTTCACAGGCGTGCCGTTGTCGCTGCTACTTGATATGGCAGGGTACGACAAAACCAAAGGTAAATTTGTGCTGGCTGAGGGCAATGATGGTTCGGGCATGACTCGCACCATTCCTATCGAAACGGCAATTGATGACGTGATGGTGGCCTGGGCCATGAATGGCGAAATGCTGCGCCCAGAAAATGGTTACCCCTTACGTTTGGTTGTGCCCGGTGTGCAGGGTGTCAGTTGGGTCAAGTGGTTGCGCCGTATCGAAGTAGGTGACCAACCTTGGGCCACTAAAGACGAGGCTGTTCACTACATTGATTCGATGCCAGGTGGCCAACACCGTCAATACACGTCTATTCAAGAATGTAAATCAGTGATCACTACCCCTTCAGGCGGCCAGCAACTGCTTGAAACAGGTTTTTATAATATTACGGGCCTGGCCTGGTCGGGTCGAGGCAAAATTAAACGTGTAGATGTTTCAACCGATGGCGGTAACAATTGGCGTGAAGCACGTCTTGAAGCACCTATTCAAACCAAAGCCCTAACACGCTTCAATATTGATTGGGTGTGGGACGGCAAAAGCGCCATTGTGCAGTCGCGTGCGATTGACGAAACCGGTTACGTTCAACCGTCGATTCGTCAACTACGTGAGGTGCGCGGTACCCGCTCTGTTTATCATAACAACGCGATTCAATCTTGGAAAATCGATACGAACGGTGAGGTGAGCAATGTTCAACTTGGTTAAACCCCTAGCGGTTGCGGCACTTTTTGTTTTGGGTACAACTAGCGTTTGGGCCCAAAATACATCGTCATACCCAGGTGTCGGTCGCGCTGCGACTGCTAATGAAGTCAATGCTTGGAATATTGATGTCAGACCAGACTTTAAAGGTTTGCCAAAGGGTTCAGGTACCGTCGAGCAGGGCACTGTTATTTGGGAAAATAAGTGTGCCAGTTGTCACGGTGCTTTTGGCGAATCAAACGAAGTGTTTACCCCAATAGTGGGTGGCACCACTAAAAAAGACCAAGAAACAGGTCATGTGCTTGCCTTGGTTACAAACTCGCAACCACAACGAACCACCATGATGAAGGTTGCTACGATTTCAACCTTGTATGACTATATTTATCGAGCCATGCCTTGGAATGAACCGCGTTCGCTTACACCCGATGACACTTATGCAGTGTTGGCTTACATTTTAAATTTAGCAGAGGTCGTGCCAGAAGATTTCACGTTGAGTAACGACAACATCGCCGAAATACAAAATCGCATGCCTAATCGTAATGGCATGACACTTGATCACGGTATGCGAACAGTTGATGGTAAGCCCGACGTGAATGCTGTCGCCTGTATAAACAACTGTGTGAAAGAAGTCAAAATTACGTCATCATTACCTGATTTTGCGCGTGATGCACATGGCAACATCGCCACACAAAACCGTATGTTCGGCCCAACCCGTGGCGCAGATACAACGCAGCCACCACTTGCAAAATTACCTGGTGCAGGTTATCAAATGAAGGTGGTTGCCATGGCTGCTGCGCCAGCGGGTACAGCCAGCACAGGCGCTGCAGCCAAAGAGCTATTTACCAAAAATAATTGTGCAGCGTGTCATGCAGCCAATTCAAAAATGGTAGGCCCATCGATTCTTGAGGTTGCTACAAAATATAAGGGTAACCCCGATGCAGTTGCGCTGATGGTGAAAAAGGTCAAAAATGGAGGTGCAGGTAATTGGGGTTCCATACCGATGCCAGCCCACCCACAAGTTTCTGAAGCTGACACAACAACAATGGTCACATGGATGTTAGCGGCACCTAATAATTAAATTTTAAAACGTTAAGGGTTTAGTTTTAGTTTTAGTTCAAGTTCAAGGCCAAGGCCAAGTTCCAGTACAAGTTCTATTACAAGTAAAAGTAAAAGTACAAGATCAAGATCAAGATCAAGATCAAGATCAAGATCAAGATCAAGATCAAGTTCAAGTTCAAGTTCAAGTCCACGTTTTTTAATTTTTATGTTTTCTATTTCTATCGTTTGAAGTTCTAATTTTTTGAATTTATTGGGGAATTTATTATGAATCTGCAACGTCGCACGCTTATGCAAATGACGGCACTTGTTGGCTTAATGGCGAGTGCTGGCCTCATGACTCAGGCCGAAGCGGCTCAATGGGAAAAAGCTGCATTTGAAGCCAAGTCAGTTGATGATGTGGTCAAAGCGTTAGGTGGCTCAGCCCCTACCGTGTCTGACAAAGTAACCTTACGTGCACCAGATATCGCTGAAAATGGTGCGGTGGTTCCGGTGGGTGTTGAAAGCTCACTGAACGCCACGCAAATGGCTATTTTGGTCGAGAAAAACCCGAGTGCCTTAGCAGCTATATTTATCTTGCCAGCTGGCGCTGAAGCTTGGGCGGCAACTCGCGTCAAAATGAGTCAAACATCGAATGTCATTGCTTTGGTTAAATCTGACGGTAAGTGGTTTATGTCTTCAAAAGAAGTCAAAGTCACATTAGGTGGTTGTGGCGGTTAATGTGTTACCCAACCATTTAAAAATTATGATTACCCATTTGGGTTAATAGGCGTTAAGCCAACAAGATATAGTGAGAAAATTATGGCCAGTCCAATGAGAATTCGTGCAACCGATCAAGACGGCGTGGTTGATGTCAAAGTTTTAATGAGACACGTGATGGAAACCGGCCAGCGTAAAGACGCTGAGGGTAAAGTTATTCCAGGCCACTTTATTACGGTACTTGATGCAAAAGTGAACGACAAGGTTGTGTTTACAGCCGAGTTTGGTCCCGCCGTTTCGAAAGACCCCTATTTAAACTTTAAGTTAAAGGGTAGTGCTAAAAAAGGCGACACCCTAGCTGTTACGTGGGTCGATAACAAAGGTGAAACCCAAACTGACACAGTCGAAGTAAAGTAAATTTAAATGCAATAAAGTGTTTTTAACGAATAATAATTCGGGTCAACTAAAAATTAAATTTCGTTCAATTTAATTATAAAAAAGTATGCCCCACGGAGGAGCAAAAAAATGAAACGATACGCAATATTAGGTACGTTTATAGTCGCCTTAAGTAGCATGGTTGCCCCACAGGTATGGGCTCAAACAGCTAGCGATCAACTTAAGGCATACCGTGACGCACTGGCAGATGGCAACCCCGCAGAGCTTTACGAGATGGAGGGCGAGGAGCTTTGGAAAAAACCCATGGGCCCGAAGAATGCTACCTTACAAAAATGTAACTTAGGTTTGGGTGACGGCGTTGTAAAGGATGCTTCAGCTCAATTGCCGCGATACTTTAAAGATACCAATCGGGTGCAAGATCTTGAGTCTCGTTTAATGACCTGTATGGAAACATTGCAGGGCATTCCGCAATCAGAAACGATTGATGCCCCATGGGGTAAAGGGCAGAAAAAAGTCATGGACGCTGTCGTGGCTTACGTTGTGACGCAATCAAAAGGTATGAAAGTCAATGTGCCTGCCAATTTGCCACAAGAAAAGAAAATGTTAGCTCTGGGTGAAAAACTGTTTTATCAACAGGGCGGCCCAATGGACTTTTCATGCGCATCATGTCACTCGGTCGACAATCAGCGTATTCGCATGCAAGACTTGCCTAACTTAACAAAGCCAGCTGGTGCGCAAGCCGGTTGGGGTAGTTGGCCCGCTTACCGCGTTTCAAACGGCCAGTTCTGGACCATGCAACATCGTTTAAATGATTGCTATCGTCAGCAACGTATGCCTTACCCAATTTACGGTTCAGATGCAACCATTGCCTTGTCTATTTACATGGCACATGAAGCAAATGGTGGTGAAATTATGACCCCAGGTTTAAAGCGTTAATCGCCCTGTTCATCGGAGACTCTACATATGAAAACGCAATTTAAATTAATGAACCGTTTAGTGGCGATGGGTTTGGTTTCATTCGCCGTGGCAACGGTTTCGCAGGCTCAAACAACTGACCCCCAGGTCACTGAAACATTGAACAATAGCTTCGTCTCAAAAGGCATTGCTAATAAAGACCGTGTCAAACCTGATGATATTCAGATCTTATGTTCAGACAAAGTCTTTTTACAAAGCCCTGCCGGTCAAAAAAGAGCGGTTGAGTTGCAAGCCATTGCGCTCAAAGAAATTAAACCACCCTCTGATGGCAAGTATTTAGGTGACTGGAAGGCAGGTGAAAAAGTAGCACAAAGCGGTCGCGGTGCAACGTGGTCTGACAATGAAAAAACAGTGAACGGCGGTAGTTGCTACAACTGTCATCAAGTCACTAAAGCTGAAGTGTCACATGGCACCATTGGCCCATCACTTCTAGGCTATGGCAAATTACGCGGTAACAGTGAAGAAATCACGGTCTACACCTGGAATCGTCTGAATAACTCTAAGGCTTACAACGCCTGCAGCAACATGCCCCGTTTCGCGCATTTCGACTTATTAAGCGAAAAGCAAATTCAAGACGTCATGGCACTATTGTTAGACCCTCAGTCGCCCGTTAATCAATAACATATTTCGTTTTTGTTTTAAGTGGTGTTCCTGACAAACCCGCCATTATTAATATATGGCGGGTTTATTTTCTATACATTCAAATTCAAATTAAATTTTAGGTGTTAAGTATGAGCATGAATCGTCGTGAGTTCGTTCAACTGTTAAGCATCGCTTCTGCCGCAGGCATGGTACTCAAGCCAGGTTTTGCGCAAGCCCAAACGGCGGCTAATGCCATGTACGATGTGCCTAAGTTTGGAAATGTGCATTTTATGCATTTCACTGACTGCCATGCGCAACTAAACCCCATTTACTTTCGTGAGCCAAGTGTCAATTTAGGCTTCGGCACCATGAAAGGTCAACCCCCACATTTGGTGGGTGAATATTTGCTTAAGTTTTATGGCATTGCGCCTAATACGCGTGAAGCGCACGCCATGACTTACCTAGATTTTGATAAGGCAGCACAAACCTATGGCAAGGTTGGTGGCTTTGCGCATTTGGCAACATTGGTTAAGCAAGTTCGTGCTTCACGCCCCGGCGCTTTGTTGCTTGATGGTGGCGACACATGGCAAGGTTCAGGTACCGCGTTATGGACAAACGGCCAAGACATGGTTGACGCCTGTTTAGCGTTAGGTGTTGACATCATGACGGCTCACTGGGAAATGACGTTAGGTGAAGACCGTGTCAAAGAAATTGTTGAGAAAGACTTTAAAGGTAAAGTCACCTTTCTTGCACAAAACATTAAAACAGCTGATTTTGGTGATCCGGTCTTTGAAGCCTACACCATGCGTGAAATGAACGGTGTAAAAGTGGCAGTCATTGGTCAAGCCTTTCCTTACACACCCATTGCCAACCCGCGCTACTTGGTTCCAAACTGGACTTTCGGCATTGACGATGAAAACATGCAAGTGACCGTTGATGCTGCACGCGCAGCAGGGGCTAAAGTCGTTGTCCTGTTGTCACACAATGGTATGGACGTTGATTTAAAAATGGCAACACGCGTCACGGGCATTGATGCTATTTTGGGTGGTCATACGCATGATGGTGTACCTGCCCCCGTTAAGGTTAAAAATGCCGGTGGCGTGACCTTGGTTACCAATGCCGGTTCAAATGGTAAATTTTTAGCTGTACTTGATTTCGATGTGAAAGATGGCAAGGTGTCAGACTTTCGCTATAAACTTTTACCCATATTTTCTGACTTGTTAAAAGCGGATGCAGGCATGGCATCACTCATTACAAAAATACGTGCACCATACGAAGCTAAGTTAGCAGAAAAGTTAGCCACTACTGAAGGTACTTTGTATCGCCGTGGCAACTTTAACGGTACCTTCGACCAAGTGATTGTTGACGGTTTAATGAAAATGAAAAATGCTGAAATTGCTTTTTCACCTGGCTTTCGTTGGGGCACTTCTTTGTTGCCAGGCCAAGCCATCACGATGGAACACTTACTCGATCAAACTGCCATCACTTACCCTTACACAACCGTGACCCCCATGACCGGTGAGACGATTAAGGTTGTATTGGAAGACGTGGCTGACAACCTGTTTAACCCTGACCCTTACTATCAACAGGGCGGTGACATGGTTCGTGTGGGCGGCATGCAATATGCCATTGACCCATCTGCTTCTGCAGGCAACCGCATATCGAACATGATGCTTAACGGCAAGCAAATTGAAGCCAGCAAAACTTATAAAGTAGCAGGCTGGGCTCCTGTTTCAGAACAAGCTAAAGAGGCGGGTGGCGAAGCCATTTGGGACGTCATGTCAGCTTATTTACGAGATGTCAAAACCATTCCAGCAAAAGCACCGAACACACCCGTAATTAAGGGTGCTGCCGGTAACCCTGGTTTTCAGTAGGTCACAGTCGTACGCCTTTTTTATATTTATTGTGATTGTGATTGGGTTTGGGTATAGGTTTGGCCTTGCTAACGCCACTGAATCGGTGATTAAACTGATTCAAGTGGCGTGATTAAGTTGGCGTTTTAACGTTTTAACGCTTTAACGTTTCGCGTAAGCCGCTAAATCAAATATGTCTAAATCAATCATTTCGCCATAATCTTTTTGTACGATTTTACCAGCAGGGTCAATAACATATAGCTCTGGTATGCCGCGACGCTTGCCAATGGCTTTTGATAACTCAGGGGTCATCATTGCATTAGGAAAATTGATTTTATTTTTATCAATATAGGCCACTACATCTTCTTGCTTTTTATCGATTGAAATGCCAATGATTTGCAGTGGCATATTTTTAGTCATGTCAACGAGCTTAACTAAATGTTGATTTTGTCGATGACAAAAGGGGCACCAGGTGGCCCACACTTCAATGATGACATGCTTGCCTTTTAAATCTTGTGCTGTAATCACGCGACCATCAACTGTGGTGACTCGATCAATAATTAATGAGTCGCCCACTTCGATTGCTTTGACTGACATCGCGCCGAGAGCGATAAACATAACAAGCAAAAATTTTACCCAACATTGAATACTTTTATGAGCCCCAAAATATGTCGTTTTCATATTGTCTCAACCATTAAATTATTATGTTTTATTGTATAACGACCTTGCGCGTGTGGTTCGTTAAAAATACACCAGTAATCACGATAGCGCCACCCAACAACATCGATGGCAAAATTGGTTCAGATAAAATTAATGCGCCAAAGATCAGCCCAAATACCGGTACAAGGTTAGTAAACACAACTGTGCGGGCAGCGCCAATTGTTTTTACACCTTCGCTATACCAAATGAAGGCAACTGCCGTGCCAAACACACCTAAATAGAGAATGGCCCCGATATTGGTTAGGCTAAACATTGATTGAGTGAGTTGCGGTATTTCAAATAGTGCCCCTACCGATAGAAACAATGCACCAAACAGTGTTGCATAGGTTGTGGCTGCAATTGCGCTTAAGCCCTTTAAGGCAAATCGGCTGGTGATGGTGTATGCAACCCAGCTACAAACCGCTAAAAGCATGAACCCTTCGCCCAATTCAAAGGTTTGACTAATGGCTTGCCAACCGTTTAAAAGTTGCCCTTGCGTGACAACAATGCTGACCCCCACTAAAGCCATGATGATACCCAACCAGCGCTTTGGACCGAGTTTTTCATGCAAAATAAAAGCAACAATCAGTGCTGTCAAAATCGGGCTTAAAGAAACGATTAAGGCTGTTTTGCCTGCAGGAATACGTTCAAGCGCAGCTAAAAAAAAGATGTTGTAAGCAAATACACCCGTTAACCCAAGCCCTAAAGTGGCCAAGAACTGGCTACGGTTTAGTTTGGGTAGCCCCCCTTCAATGCGCCAAGCAACAACCATTAAAATTGCAAACGCAATCACAAAACGAAGTGCTGAAATGGTGAGATGTGGCATGGCTTGTGCCAATACTCGGCCAGATATGAACGTACCCCCCCAAAATGCGGCGACCCCAATTAACTTTAATTGAGGCAGTGCATTTAAAAAAAGGGTTTTGGTGCGAGATTGAGGTACTAAATTAGCAGACAACATGAACCGGTTGACCTTGATAAAAAGCTTCTAAATTAATATGCACGCCCCGAGCCAAATTGGCTTGCCCAGCTTGAGCAGCCCATGCAATATGGGGGGTAATTAAAAGATTGGGGTGGTCAAGGGTAAGCAGCGGGTTATCAGCAACGGGTGGTTCTTCGGTTAAAACATCAAGCGCTGCGCCCCCTAAATGCCCCGTTTGTAAACCGTCAAGTAGGGCTGTTTCATTTATCAACGGGCCACGTGCTGAATTAATAATGAACGAGCCGGGCTTCATGTTTGCAATTTCTGCTTGGCTGATCATGTGACGAGTGGTTTCATTCAAAGGGCAGTGCAGGGTAATGACGTCACTTTGTGCAATAACGGTTTCAAACCGTGTGTAGCCCTCGCGCACAGTAGGTCGGTTTCGATGTTCAGCAAACAATACCTGCATACCTGAGGCGTTGGCCCGCATAGCAACGGCTTGACCGATGGCGCCATTTCCAAATATACCTAATGTGGCACCTGCTACATTTAAAATAGACTGGCTGTGCACACAAAAATGTTTAGATTCAGGCCATGCTGTGCGGCCGAGTTTTGTATAGAGTGGCAACGATCTAATTAAGGCAAACAGGCAGGCAATGACATGTTCTGCCACGCTTTGGGCCGAATAGCCCGGTATGTTTGAAACGGTCACCCCGTGTTCACGAGCGGCGCGTAAGTCAATGCAGTCATAACCCGTGGCCGCAACACAAATAAACTTTAATTTGGGGCACTGCGCCAAAATTGCAGGGGTTATTTTAATTTTGTTAGTAATACAAATTTCAGTATCTTGTAGGGCTTGCACAACCGCTTCAGTGCTTTGTTCTGTTGCAGGCCTTTGTACCCATTCGGTGACCCATGAGGGTTGCTCGATGGGGTAGGGTAATGTGTCACTGTCTAAAAAAACGATTTTCATGCGGTTTAAACCTATCTGTTGAAATTTGTGTATAAACACTATGTATTATTTGAGCTGACCAGTCATTGGTATTAAATCACGCACCCACCCCATTTAGTGAGGCACTTCATGCTTAAACCTGCTTTGCAGGCTCTAAAGATCTATAAGGCGCTCATTGCCATGGTCGTTCAGCAAAAGTTGGGCATTCGTTTTGCGCGACCGCTGGTTAATGCGACGATGGTATTCGTGGTGATGGGGTGTGTCATCTTAAGCGTAACGCAGCGTGTATCTGCCCAAACTAAGCCCCATTCTTCTTATACGCTTACGGGTAAAGTCATTCGTGTGTCAGATGGTGACACACTCACTATTCGCGGTACAGAAAACCAAAAAATAAGGCTCGCCAGCATCGACGCGCCTGAGAAAAAAAGTGGCTCAAATCGGCCAGCTCAGCCATATAGTGAACCTTCTCGCGAATATTTAGCCAAACTTGTTGCTGGTCAAACGATAACGGTACTATGTTTTGAAAAAGACCGATATGATCGACATATTTGTGATGTACCGGTGAACCAAACAACGGCTAATCGGCTGCTGGTTGAAGCGGGGCTGGCATGGGCAAATCAGCAAGCGGGTGGCAAGTATTTACGCGATAAAGAGTTGTTGGTGTTAGAGCAGCAGGCCCGTGCGGCTAAACGGGGTTTATGGGTTGAGCCCAACCCCGTGTCGCCATGGGTTTGGCGAACAAGGTGTTGGCAACAAGGGCAATGTTAATGGTGTGTTTTCAGCGGGGTCGTGGGTTCAAATCAATGTTGCGTTTTGCCGCTGCACTTGTGCTTGGCATGGCAATGCATTGGCTTTTGGCTGAGACAGTCAACGCTACCCCTATTAATAGCCCCCACGCTGAAGGGGCTGAACAAACCAATAGCTTGTTCACAGCGTTCACCCAACGGTCGCCAAAGTACCTTGACCCAGCACGGTCATATTCAACTGATGAAACGCCTTTTACTTACAATATTTATGAGCCGTTGTATGGCTATCATTACCTTAAACGCCCTTACGAGCTGATTGCACGAGCCGCAGCGCAGGTGGTTGCACCGGTTTATTTTTCTGCGCAGGGCCATATATTAGAGGCCACTGCCGCACCCGAAGACATCGCTTTTAGTGTGTATGACATTCCCATACGCCGGGGGGTATTATTTGCCCCCCACCCCGCTTTTGCGCGTGAGGCCAACGGCGCTTATACATACTGGCCATTACCTGCTGAGTTTTTACAAGACAAATATTCGCTTACTGATTTTACGCAAACGGGTACACGCGAATTAACCGCGCACGATTATGTGTACGCATTTCGTCGGTTGGCCAGCCCTAAAGTGGCCTCGCCCATTTATTCAACATTAGCGCAACATGTGGTTGATTTCTCTGAATACGGTGATCGTTTGCGCGACAGGGTGAAGCAACAAGCCCAGCCTCAATCAACCCAGCCTCAATCGGTCCAATCACCATCAAACCAGCCCAATGCAGGCGCATTAAAAGACGATTGGCTTGATTTAAGAGAAAGTGGTTTTGAAGGGGTCACGGCACTTGACGACTACACCCTACGCATTCGTGTTAAAGGCCCTTACCCCCAATTTCAATACTGGTTAGCGATGACTTTCACCGCCCCCATTGCGTGGGAAGTTGACCGTTTTTATGCACAGCCCGATATGGCTAAACATAATCTTTCGATTAACACGTGGCCTGCAGGGACCGGCCCCTACATGATGGTCGAGTCGATTCAAAATCGCCGTCATGTTTTAGCCAAGAACCCAAACTTTAGAGGTGAACCCTACCCTTGCGAGGGTGAACCAGAAGACAAAGCAAAAGGGTTACTCGCTGACTGTGGAAAGCCAACCCCCTTTATTGACCGTATTGTTTTTGACCTTGAAAAAGAGACAATTCCCTTGCAGGGAAAGTTTATGCAGGGCTATTACGACATGCCACAAGTTGATCGGGGTGATTACGGTGTGGCCATGATCGTAGCGGCCGGCGACTCAAAAGAAAAAGCGGCTTTGTATGCGCAAAGAGGTATTCAACTACCCTCAACTGTTGAAGCTCAGATGCAGTATTTAGGTTTTAACTGGTTAGACCCAGTCGTGGGGCAGGGTGACACGCCAGAGCAGCAACTTAAAAATCGAAAACTTAGGCAAGCTTTGAGTATTGCTTTTAATTGGGAAGCCTATGTATCTATTTTTCAAAACGATCAGGCACAAGTTGCCTTTGGTCCCGTGCCGCCTGGTATTTTAGGCTACCAACCTGCGCCCCAAGGTATTAATCGGGTGGTGTATGACGTGGTCGACAACGCACCCGTTCGTAAATCGCTTGATGTCGCGCGCCAGCTTCTAACCGAGGCAGGTTACCCAAATGGCCGACACGCTCAAACCGGTGCACCATTGGTTCTATATTTTGATTCAGCCTCGGGTGGGGGTACCAACCCCACGCTTGAATGGATGCGGCGACAGTTCGCCCAAATTGGCGTGCAACTCGACATTCGAGCAACTGACTACAATCGGTTTCAAGAAAAAATGTCACGCGGTGTTGCCCAGATGTTCATGTGGGGTTGGGTGGCCGATTACCCCGATGCTGAAAACTTTTTATTTTTACTTTACGGCAAACAAGCTAAAGCCCAAAACGGCGGTGAAAACGCGTCAAACTATCAAAACGCGGAATACGACAAATTATTTTTAAGCATGCGAGACCTACCCGATGGCCCAGAAAAGGGTGTCATCATTGCCCGCATGATTGAAATTCTACAAATTGATGCCCCCTGGATGTTCGGCATATTCCCCAAATCTGCAGGGGCTTACCAACAGTGGGTGGGTAATGCTAAACCGACACAAATGGTGCGCAACACGCTGCAGTTTTTATCAATTGATGCAACTTTACGCCATCAAAAAATTACTGAATGGAATCAGCCCATTTGGTGGCCCGTAATCGCCTTACTTGCGTTTATCAGCTTGTTGGTATGGCCCGCATGGCGAATGCTGAGGCAACAGCAAGTTCGTACGGCACTGGGTGATGCCGCGTCGACACAGGTTGCGACGCGTGCTGTTGAACCGGCTCGTGATGCTTCAACTGTTGACTTGCCTATTATGGGCTCAACCCAACCTAAAAAATCGCGAGACACATAAAATGGCCCGTTACGTTTTGCGTCGATTATTGTACGGTTTCATGATACTGATTGGGGTCAATCTATTGACCTTTGTTTTATTTTTTGCAGTCAACACACCTGACGACATGGCTCGCTTGGCAATTGGTGGCCAACGCGTCAGTGTTGACGCGATTGATAAATGGAAAGTTGAGCGGGGTTACAACAAGCCTCTGTTTTTTAATGAGCAGGCGCAGGGCTTAGGTCAAGTGACTGACACGATCTTCTATCAGCGCTCTGTTCCCTTATTGCGTTTCGATTTTGGTGAGTCTGATGGTGGTCGGCAGATTGGTTGGGAAATTAAAAACCGTATGGGCCCCAGTTTGGCCTTGGCTATTCCCAGTTTTATATTGGGCTTAATGGCCAGCGTTGCCTTCGCCCTGGTGTTAGTATTTTTTAGAACTACACCGCTTGATTTCTGGGGGGTGGTGTTGTGCGTGTTGCTACTATCTATTTCAGGTCTGTTCTACATTATTGCGGGTCAATGGCTATTCGCAAAAGTCTTGCGCTGGGTGCCGTATTCAGGCTTTGCGGGGGGGCTCGATTTGATAAAGTTTATGGCTTTGCCAGTGTTTGTCGCCGTGATTTCAAGAGTGGGCCCTGAGGCACGTTTTTACCGTAGCTTATTTCTTGAAGAGATGGGTAAAGATTACGTGCGTACCGCCCGCGCAAAAGGGTTGGCTGAGCGCATTGTGTTGTTTAGGCATGTGCTGCGAAACGCCATGTTACCCATTTTGACGGGTACGGTTTCAGCCCTGCCTTTGCTGTTCATGGGTAGTTTAATCGCAGAGTCTTTCTTCGGTATACCCGGTTTGGGTAGCTACACCATTGATGCGATAAACGCGCAAGATTTTGCAGTGGTACGTGCCATGGTTTTTTTGGGTTCAGCGCTTTATATTGTCGGGCTGATTTTGGCTGATTTATCTTACACATGGGCTGACCCCCGTGTGCGCTTTGAGTGATCACCATGCCTAAATTTATACTGCTTTGGACAGACGCTGCGCTCTTTGCCCTAGTTGCATTGTGTGTGCTTTACGCTTGGCATGTCAGCCGCACACCCACATCACGAGCTACTTGGGCGCGCGTGGCTAAACATACCCCTGCCATGTGTTCTGCGGTGGTGTTGAGTTTGTTTATTGTGATTGGTTTACTTGACTCAGTACATTTTCAGCCCAGACTGCCACCCGCACCGGGCGCGCTGCCCAGCGCGCAAGTGGTTTATGCGCCCAAGGTTGTTTCTTTGCTTGACGTGTTGTTAGCTGATACTGCGTTGGTTTCAACAGAAAAAACCTATTCAGCCCCACTGGCTTGGAAGCAGTTCACCAAAGAGTCGATTCTGCAAGAAGGCGGTGAACCGATTCGTGATTTTCCGCGTTTACGTTTTGGCGGTAAGCATTTAGAAAACCCGCAAGTGCAGTGGTTATCAGACGTGACCTATCGAGCCAGCATGGGGGCGTTGGCGGGTTTGTTGTTAACGGTCTTTGTGCTGTGTTCGGTTTTAGTATGTAGACGTGTAAGGCAAACAACGCGTCTCAAGCAAAGCATTCAACTTGAACAACACGGGTCAGCATTGCGCGCTGCCCATGCGCTCGCTTCGTCTCACCAAACGCCATCATCTCAAGTGCCGCACATCAGTGGGTCGGGCGTGCCCTGGCGCGCCATGCTCATTACCTTTGGCATCATAAGTGTTGTGCTTGGCATCACAATAGGTCTGGCGTCGGGTTATCACGTTTTAGGCACCGACCGAACCGGTAACGATGTGTTGTGGCAGGCACTGAAAAGCATACGTACCGCATGGGTGATTGGCACGTTAACCACCGTCGCGATGTTGCCACCTGCAATTATCTTTGGTCTGACTGCAGGCTACTTTAAAGGCTGGGTTGATGATGTCATTCAATATATTTACACCACACTGACGTCTGTGCCAGGTGTTTTGCTGATTGCAGCATGCGTGTTGATGATGCAGGTTTATATCGACACACACCCTGACTTGTTTCCAACTTCAGCCCAACGTGCTGATATTCGTTTGTTTTTATTATGTTTAATCTTGGGTTTGACCGGCTGGGCAGGGTTGTGCCGACTTTTAAGGGCCGAAGTCTTGAAGTTGCGAGAGTTGGAATATGTGCAGGCTGCAAGGGCATTTGGTTTGCCACCGTGGTCTATTTTGTATCGTCATGTTTTACCGAATGTCATGCACATTATTCTCATTACGCTGGTGCTTGAATTTTCAGGTTTGGTTTTATATGAAGCCGTGCTGTCGTATTTAGGTATTGGTGTTGACCCAAGTATGAATTCGTTTGGCACCATGATTGACGCCTCACGTCTAGATATGTCGCGCGACCCAATGGTGTGGTGGACCTTACTCGCCGCGTTTATGTTTATGCTGGCGTTGGTGTTGCCGGCCAATCTGTTTGCTGATGGTGTACGTGATGCATTTGACCCACGGGGTGGCCTCACTCACTTTCCCAAGCGCCGAGCCGCTTGGGCGCAACGCTTAAAAGGGGGCGTGTAATGGTTGCGCCAGTTATTACGGTTAAAGGGTTAGAAGTGGTAATTGATCGCGGCGATCAATGGGATCATGCCGTTAAATCGTTAGCGCTTACGATTCAGCGAGGCGAAACCTTTGCTTTAGTGGGTGAGTCGGGCTCGGGTAAAAGCATGACCGCTTTTGCGTTAATGCGTTTATTACCCGATGCGTTGCATGTGGCGGCGGGTTCAATTGATTTTGAAGGGTGTGACATTAACATGTTGCCTGAAAAGGCTATGCAGTCGATTAGAGGTCGGCGTATGGGCATGATTTTTCAAGAGCCTAGCACAAGCCTTAACCCGGTCATGCGCATAAGCGAGCAATTGCTTGAAGTGATTGTGACGCATACGGCTTTACGGGGCCAAGCTGCCCGTGATCGAGCTATAAATTGGTTAGATCGTGTGGGGCTTCCAGACCCCGCACAACGTGTCGATGATTATCCGTTTCAGTTTTCTGGCGGGCAAAAGCAACGCATCATGATTGCCATTGCGTTGGCAGCTGAGCCGGCCTTACTGATTGCTGATGAGCCCACCACGGCGCTTGACGTGACGGTACAAGCCCAAATTCTTGACCTGCTGGCTAACATTCAAAAGCAATTGGGTATGGCTGTTTTGCTCATTACCCATGACTTAGCCGTGGTGCGGCGCGTGGCTGACACCGTGGCGTTAATGCGTCATGGTGAAATTGTTGAGTTGGCTTCAGCAAATGATTTTTTTAACCAGCCCAAACACCCTTATGCCCGTGAGTTGTTTGATGCTATACCCACTTTCGCCAAACGCGGCCGTCGATTGTCAGCTGCGCCCGCCGTCAGTTCATTACAAGATAATTTATCTGAGCAGCAGTTAATTCCGCACTTACAGCAGCCCAATTTTGATGCGTCTCAAGTCGTGTTGTCGGTGAAAGATTTGCACATTACTTATCGGGGTCAGGGCGGTTTATTCCAACGTAAAAAAGTAGGCAACCCAGTGGTAACAGGGGTTGACTTTGAATTGTATGCGGGCCAAACCTTGGCTTTATTGGGTGGTTCGGGTTGTGGTAAAACCACGATCGCTAAAAGTATCATGCGACTCATAGATGACGTCACGCAGGTATCGGGTCAGGTTAATTTATTGGGCCAGCCTTTACTCAGCGCATCAGGTCACGCGTTACGCTCTTTACGGCAACATGTACAGATCGTTTTTCAAGACCCCTTTGCTTCGCTAGACCCCCGCATGCGAGTTGGAGACATCTTAAAAGAAGGCGTAGCTGCGCTACTGCCTCAATATGCAGCTGATGAGCGCCAAGATCGAGTTATGCGCTTATTGCAACAGGTCGGCTTGCCGCATGATGCTGCTGCGCGTTACCCACATGAGTTTTCTGGGGGGCAACGCCAACGTATCGCTATTGCCCGTGCATTGGCTGTTTCGCCGCGTATGTTAATACTTGATGAACCAACGTCAGCACTTGATGTGTCGGTGCAAGCGCAAATTTTAGATCTGTTGGCAGATGTGCAGCGTGAAACCGGGTTGGCCTATTTGTTTATTACACACAACTTTAGTGTGGTTGAATACTTCGCTGATCGAGTGGCGGTTATGCATGAGGGTAAAATAGTTGAGATGGGCAGTGCTGAGGCAGTGCTGATGAACCCCACCCATGAGGTCACACGCAGCCTACTGAGCGCCGTACCCAGACTTGAAGTTTAATCATTTGCCCTCACATAACAAAGCATGAGCTTAAAAGTATTTGACCTGCAGTGTGAACATGGCCATCTGTTTGAAGGGTGGTTCGGCTCGCATGATGATTATGATAACCAGCAGGCGCGTGGGTTACTCACCTGCCCGGTGTGTCATAGCGCGCATATTCAAAAAATGTTGTCTGCACCGCGTTTAAACTTGGCCCACCCCATGGGTTCTGGGCCAGCGGTTGTGCCTCACACAGGGGCTGACCTCACGACTCAGCATGACTCGCATCAACCCCCTCG
>Ga0335396_10002524_pt1 | contig 21977 bp, 11 predicted proteins | sample FRY02_FD_205743 | JGI IMG/M metagenome (GOLD analysis project Ga0335396, IMG submission 205743) | Freshwater microbial communities from Lake Fryxell liftoff mats and glacier meltwater in Antarctica - FRY-02 (spades assembly) (version 2) | ecosystem: Environmental > Aquatic > Freshwater > Ice >... | reverse complement strand
CACCAGCACCGCCAAGGCCGCCCATCCAGCCGCCATATCCATTGCTGTAACCTGCGTTTCCGCCGCCGCCGCCAGCAACAATTACACGATCGGATAAATTTTGACCATTCAATCGGATATCACTGGCACCACCACCCTTGCCACCAGCCCAAGGGCCTTGACAAATACCGCCACCATTCCAGCCACCAGAAACACCGCTTCCTCCAGCATAGATATACAAAACATCACCCGGATTTACCGAAAGTTCACCTATAGCTTGTCCACCTAATCCTCCGGCAAATCCAAGTCCATTAGCACCACCTTGTGCGCCGTAGCACTCAATATTAACTGCATTTACACCTGCGGGAACTGTCCATGTTTGAACTCCAGCCGTATAATTGAATTGGATTGTTTCATTTTGATTAGGAAGGTTGGGATCATAGCAATTTCCGCAAGCATCTTCAACAAACGGACCTCCGCAAATTCCGGCACAATCTATAAAATAGACACAGGAGCCATCGTTTTGAACGGCATTTGGGTCAAAATTGCAAGCATTTCCATCTATGCAGCCAGCTTGAGAAAAAACATTTTGTGCGAATACAATGACTAGCAACAGAATAGTTAGAAAGGAAAAATTTCTCATTGGTTTAGGATTAAGGTATTAGAATCTAAGATAGACAATTAGGTTATAAATATAATCGATTATGCATAGAGCAAAAAGAAGAGGTTAACAAATTAACCTCTTCTTAATATTTTAATTAAACGATAAAAATGCAGCGTGTAGAACCTATCTCAAAATGGTAATAGTTCCTTTCTCTTCGCCGTACCTTTGAGCTTTGAAGGTAAAAAAATAGGTGCCTTCAGTTGCGTCTTTAGCATCCCAGTTATTTTTATAATTATCGCTTTCAAAAACTATATTTCCCCAGCGATTAAAAATTTGAATTGAAGAATTCGGATACGCATCCAAACCGTCAATAAAGAAGAACTCATTGATATAATCACCATTTGGGCTAAAGACGTTTGGGAAAATAAGTAGAGGATTGCATATCACATAAAGAGGGTGATTTATATCAGTTACTTCAGGGATAAAGCCGTTTACAGAAACAGAACAACCATTTTCGTCCTCAATAATAATAGTGTAATTATCTACACAAAGATCTCCAAAACAAGGGTCTGACTGAGGCCCTGCCTGATTTGGAATGCTGTATTCAAAATCGCCTGTTCCACCTGAAAGCACTGCGGCACATAAAACTCCGGTACAATCCACAATACATATAGAATCTGCGGGCAATGTGTTAGCTACTATGGCATCAGGTGCATCAACACTAAGGATTTCAGTTGCTACACAATCATTACCATCTGTAATTTCAACCAGATAATCTCCTGCGCATAGGTTGCCATCACTCACGGGCACATTATTTTGGAGTATGGTGGTTGTATAAGGAGCGGTTCCTCCTGTAGCACTAATAACAGCAGTTCCATTGCAGCTATCACTACAATCCAAATTTTCGGCAGAGGAAGTAATATTTATAGCGGTAGGCTCATCAAGTGGAGCTGATGCCGAAGCAATACAGCCGTTATCATCTGTAACTTCAACATTAAAAGTCCCGGTACCTAATCCATCAAAACCAATAGAGAAATTGAAATCGTTAAGTTCTTCATTGAGACCAGGTCCAGTAACCGATGCGTCATAAGGTCCTGTTCCCCCTGTAACTTGAATTTGCAGTTCACCCTCACTAATTCCATTACAAGGAAGATCAGATGGAATCATTTCTATTTGTATAGCTGATGGGCAAGAAATAGTCTGTTGCACTTGGGCTATGCAGCCCTCACTATCCATGGCATTAAAGAGCACAATGTTATTGTTGCCATCGCAAGCCAAATTGGAAACGCATCCGGGGTTGCTAAGGTTAATACTTGTATTATCTGGCAATTCTGCGGTTATCAGGTATGGCCCAGTGCCGCCTGAAGCTAAGATACAGACTTCAGCATTTTGATCATTTACACAAAGTAAATCTACGAATGATGTGACCTCAACTTCAAAAGGCGCTGGCTCATCAAGAGATATAATAGGAGTAGTGCTGGTACAACCAGCGATATCAGTGAGAACCGCAAAATACTCTCCGCTATCATTTACGGTAAATTCAGAATTATCCTCTTGCGTATCAATAAGAACCGGAAATCCACCATTGTCATCATAAAGTTCATAGGTTATTGTACCGTTTCCGCCGGCACCAAGTCCAATGATAGCTTGATCGCCATTGCAACTAAAATCCTGTAAAATAGAAATAGAATCATCTACAGGATTTATAGCACACAAATCAGAGCACACACTCCACATACTTCTATCTTCATCAAACTGATTGCCATTTATAAACATTTGCACTCCGAATGAAAAACAGAAATTGCCACAGGTGGTAAATTGAGCTATTTTTATTTTGAGATCAGCACCAGCGAATCCATTTGGTTGAGGAAAGGTTGTAAAGAATGCACCATCATCCACATTCATTAGACAATCATTTTCGAAAGAATTAACCGCCACGGCAGTAGGTGGTTGCGATGAAATGAATTGCGTCTGACCCGGATCTTGCGATGATTCCTGTCCAATGGTTATGTAAGAATCAAATTCTGAGGATGGAGCAATGGGCCAAAAGTTGGAATTGTTCTCTGCGCCTGTTAATCCGGCAAAATCAGAATTAAAACAAGCACAATCGAAGCTAAGAACAATATCTTCAGGCTCATTGAATATTCCAAAAATAGCCGACAAAAAGTCTTGAGAATTGGTAAAGTTCGCATATACCGAATAAACGGTGTATCCGGTCAAATCTGCATCGGGAAGCGGCTCAGAAAAAGTCTGATCGACTTCAATTGTAATGCTTGTTATTTGGGCATTGAGCCCTGTTTGAAGAAAAATCGCCGACAGGCAAACTAGTAGTAAATATCTCATTGCAGGTGGGGTTCAAAGGTGTGAATATACAGGACAAAATTTAAATTCCGAATAGTCGCTCAATTATCTTATTCCTAATGTCTTGTTGTGAAAACCATATCTAATTAATATTCAATCACTTAGAGCTGTAAGACTATTTCAGGAAAAAAAGCTGCCAAAATTCGGGGGGTACGTTTGAGAAAAATAAGACTTAACAAAAACTCATACTTCAAAGCTCCAAAACAAACTTCATTCGTTTGACTTAATTCTTGGCTATTCCTTTGATCCTCATATACATATATTAATCAAATCAACTCCGGCCCTTTTCATACCTTTGTTAAATCATGAAAAAAGCCCTTATTACTGGTATAACCGGTCAGGACGGCGCATACCTGGCAGAATTTCTTTTGAAAAAAGGATATGAAGTGCATGGCGTGAAGCGACGCAGTTCCTTGTTTAACACCGATCGAGTGGATCATCTTTATCACGATAGACATTTTGAAGGACTCCCATTTTTTCTGCATTATGGCGATCTAACTGATAGCACCGGCCTGATCCGTTTGGTAAAAGAAATTATGCCCGACGAAATTTACAATCTTGCAGCTCAAAGTCATGTTGCAGTATCGTTCGAAACTCCTGAATATACAGCAAATGCTGATGCAACGGGAGCTCTGCGATTACTTGAAGCTATCAGGATTTTAGGCTTAGAACAAAAAACCCGCTTTTATCAGGCTTCTACATCTGAACTTTACGGTAAAGTTCAGGAAATTCCACAAACTGAAACTACTCCATTTTATCCGCGAAGTCCATACGGGGTTGCTAAACTATACGCATTCTGGATCACCAAGAACTATAGAGAGGCTTATGGGATGTATGCTTGTAATGGTATCTTATTCAATCATGAAAGTCCACTTCGCGGTGAAACTTTTGTTACTCGCAAGATTACCAGGGCGGCAGCTAAAATCAGCCTAGGACTTGAAAAAAAGCTTTTTTTGGGCAATTTAGATGCGCAAAGAGACTGGGGCCATGCTAAGGATTATGTAGAAGGAATGTGGATGATGATGCAGTTAGAGGCAGCCGATGATTTTGTGCTTAGCACCGGAGAAACCCATAGCGTGCGAGAATTCTGCGAAATAGCTTTTCGAAATGCGGGAATAGAACTTGGCTGGAAAGGCGAAGGAATAAATGAATATGGCTTCAATAAAGCCAATTCAGAGGTTTTGATTCAAATAGACGCTAAATACTTCAGACCAACTGAGGTGGATTTGCTAGTAGGTTCATCCCAAAAAGCATTTGAAACTTTCGGATGGAAACACAAAACGGAATTTGAAGAACTGGTGAAGGAGATGGTATTGGCTGATATTAAGCTATTTGAAAGAGACCGCTATCTGATTGAGGGTGGACATAAAGTAATGAAATATTACGAATAGTTCATTTATGTTCCCTTTCTGCCGAATTGAAAGCAAAATCGCTGATTTAAACAATCTTCTTTTGGTAAGCTGAAATGAAGAAAGTAAATACTTGATTTATTTTTCTGAAATTTACTTTATGAGGATTGCTCTGGTTTCTGTTTTTCTGATGTTTTGCCAATTGCTTTGCGGGCAAATAGATCCTTCAAGTATTCCAGGATTGGAACTGTGGGTGAACGCTGATATTGGCGTTACAGCTAACGTTGCCGGAGCCATAAGTCAGTGGAATGACCAAAGCGGAAATAATAGAAATCTAAGCCAATCCATAGCTAATCGTCGTCCATTAATTCTAGAAGATTATTTCTTCGGGCGATCTTCAGTTAAATTCGATGGCGCCAATGATTATTTAGATTTCCCAGCTATTAGCAACATCCGAACGATCTTCTGGGTATTGGCTGAAAGTGAAAGTCCAACTGTGGGTTTCAAAGGATTACTAGGTCATTCTGCAACTTTCGATTTTATTCGAGGCGGCAATGGCAATTTATGGAATCCTGCATTCAGTGATCCAAATATTTTAAATGGAAGCACCCGCCTTCAATTTGAGAATTTTGATGGCGTCAATAACCCGCTTCCTTCCGGATACCAGGTAGTATCATTGCAAACCCTCGATATTGTAGAGGCAGATCGATTTAACAGAGACAGAGGCGTTACATCAACTGTTTGGGATGGTGAATTATTGCAATTATTAATATTTTCATCCGTATTAACCCCAGAAGAGGTTGAAGGTGTAGAAGAATATTTAGCCGATTACTACACCCCTGAATTTAGTCTCGGCCCAGACATTACAATTCCGTATGGATTCTGCGACACCATGCTGGTTGCCAGTCCTGGATTCCCAGAATATACTTGGTCCAGCGATCTAACTAACGACACCATTCATGTGAATGAAACAGGTTGGTATTGGGCTGAGGTAAATGGTCCATTTGGAAGGGTTTTGAGAGATTCTGTATTTGTTCATTTTCCAGGAAATTTACAATTAGAAAACTCTCAACTCTGCTTTGGTGAGAGCATAAGCTGGAACACTGAATTAAATCCTGAATTTTATACTTTTCAATGGCAGGATAACAGTAATCTTCCCACTTACAGTACTTCAGAAGAAGGCAGTGTTAGCGTTACTATAAACGATACACTTGGCTGCATTTTTATGGCCGGACCCGCTCAGGTGAACGTTGATTTCTTCGCAAATGAGGCAAGCTTAGGCCCAGATATATCCTTATGTGTCGGAGAAAGTATCGGGCTTTCCGGCGGTGAAGTGCCTGGCCTTATTTACTTATGGAGCAATGGCGTTTCAACTCCAAGCATTGTTTACGGTGGAGAATCCGATATTTTTGTGGAAGTTACCAATCTAAATGGATGTGTAGCCTATGATACTATAGCTATTAGTTCAAATGGCTTTGCTCCGATAGTGGATTTTAGTTATCAATTTACTTGTGAAACGGACCTTACCGAATTTTTAAATTTAACACAATCCGATACCGAATTGAGTTCTTTTATCTGGAATTTCAATGGAGAAGAAACCATTGAAATAGAAAACACTACTTTTCAATTTAATGATTTCGGTGTTTATGAAGTGTTGCTAAGCATTACTGACATCAACGGATGCAGTGGATCAATTAGTAAGTGGGTGCAGATATTTCCAATTCCTGAGGCTTCATTTCAATACACATTTGCTTGTGAATCAGAGCAAGTCATTTTTTTTGATAACTCTCAGATTGAAGAAGGAAATGTTATAAATTGGGAATGGGTTTTTCCTGATTATATAGGCACAGGAGTAATAAGTGAATATACTTTTGACGAGCCCGGATTTGTGCCAGTAACGCTCATAGTTGAGAGCAACGAGGGTTGTTTCGATGAAATTAGCATTAATGTAAATGTGAATCCGGCACCTCAAGCCGCAATAACCTTTACAAATCCTTGTTTCGGTTCACTCACAACATTTGGAGCTATTATAAATAACAATGGAGCCGGAGAAGTGGCTGAGTATTTTTGGGCTTTTGGAGATGCCACGAGTTCCATTCAAGATGCGCCCCTGCATCTGTATCCAAATCCGGGATTCTATAATGTTTACCTTGAAGTCCTATCTGAAAATGGCTGTTCGGGAAATGCCACTTCCTTAATACAAATCTATTCATTGCCTCAGGTTAATTTAAGTCATGGCCCATTGTGCGCAGGCGAAATTGCATCAATAAATGATGCTAGTATTAGTGAAAGTGATGATATGGTGGCTTGGCACTGGGATATAGCAAGTATAGGAGAATACGATGATGAAAGTATTCAAGTAGTTTTTCAAGAAATTGGACAATATGATATAACTTTAGAAGTGAGCACACTTTCTGGATGTTTTGCAAGCGATGAATTCAGTGTTGAAGTAAGTCCAAGTCCGGAAATTTCATTTGGCTACAACCCACCTATTGGCGCCGCTCCGATTAGCTTTAGTTTCAATGCAGGCAGCGATATTCCTTGCACATTTAGCTGGGACTTTGGGGACGGTAATTTTGCAGAAGGTCCCAACGTAAATCATGTTTTTGAAAGCAATAACACATACATTGTCACTCTTACCGGTATATCCGAAAATGGCTGTGCTAGTGTGTTTGAAAATGACATTTTAGTGTCTGATCCATATTTAGATTTAATAATTACTAATGCAGAAATCTCAGCTCAGGGAAATATGATTGTTGATGTTTTAAATGCAAGTAATTTTAGTGTTCAAGGAATTTGGATGTTTCAAAGAACTTTAAATAATGAATGGATTAAAGAGTTCTGGCCCATAGAATTGTCTGGAGGCGTAGTTAATCAATTCACTTTTGCTTCCAGTTTGTCTTTGGTTGGTGAAAGTTCAATATGTGCATTGGTGAATTATCACGACAATTCCTATCCCGATGTGAGGCCCGAGAACAATGAGTTCTGCTTGAAGCTTGAAGATGTGCAGTCGTTACAACTATATCCTGCATATCCTAACCCTAGCTCAGGCAATGTTGATATTGCCTTTATAATTCCCCGAAACGAGAAAGTGGAGATTGAACTCTACTCCCATTCCGGACAAATAGTTTGGAAAGGCAGTCACAATGCAATAGAGGGCTACAATCGATTTTCGATCGATATCAGCGAATTAAGTGCTGGATTATATACCTTGAGTTTGTTACATTCCAATCAGAGGTTCAATACGCAAATCATGCGAGAATAAAGTAATTCCTCCGGCCCTTATTTTATTTGCAAATACCCACACTTCCGAAACTGTATGACCTTCTCACTTGAAAATAAAGAAAAGATCCTTTGAGGCGGAAGAGCAATATATTTAGTTCAGTTTGGAAAGACCTGAAGACGAACGACACTTTTGTTCAGAACTCCGCTTATCTTCTCTCCGCTTCTGCACTAGGCTCCCTAATTCAATTTGCCTTCTTCCCAATTCTCAGCCGTATTTACACCCCTGAAGCCTATGGCGTTTTTGGTTTGTTCTCTGCTTTTGCCGGCACTTTAGCACTTATTGCAGGAGCCAATTTGAGCAGAGCATTTGTGCTGCCTCAAAAAGAAGAGGATTTCAGAGCCTTGCTCCATATCTCAATGCGCTTAACGTTTTGGTTTTCATTGATTATTCTCTTACTGAGCTTTGTTGTCGCCAAGCCAATACTCCAAGCTTTTAATGCTGAGTCTATGGGGGCATGGGTTTATTTGTGCGGACCAGCGGTATTTCTGATAGCTCTTGATAGAATTCTGATAGACTGGTCGGTAAGACAAAGAGCATTCAAACAATTCGCCGTTTACACTGTTCCTACCGCTTTAGGGACCAAAATTTTCAATGTTTCTTATGGTTGGTTGATTTCCAACAATTCATCTGGCCTAATAATAACATATTTTTTAAATTATCTTATTAGGTGCTTTCTATATCTCAAATACATCATATCAGGATCATCAGAGGCACTCAAATACAGGCCCTCCAAAGAAGAACGTAGAAGAGTTTTTAGAGATTACAAAGATTTCAGTTATTATTTATTACCGGGCAATTTTTTAAATAATTTCTCTGGTCAAATCCCAATCTTCTTTTTGCCTGTACTGGGAATGAGTATAACTCACATCGGTATTTATACTTTTTCACTTTTACTCTTAGATTTACCTGTAAGAATCCTCAACTCCGCTATTGGTCCCGTTCTTCTTCAAAAATCGGCGGAGAAAAATCGAGAAGGACTAGATAAACTTGCGGAAGTATGTTGGCGACTGTTTCGAAATCTCCTTTTAATATCTTTTATATTTATTCTCATACTCTATGTGTTTGGAGAGCCCATTTATGAAATAGCATTTGGCGAAAAATGGGCTGAAGCCGGAGCAATTGCCGGAATTCTCGGATTAGGATACTATCTCAGAATTGCATCATCACCTCTAAGTAGCGTAATAGGTGTAATAAGAAAGGAAAAACAACTATTCTTCTTCCAGTTAAGCCTATTTAGTTTGCGAGTAATTTCACTTGGTTTAGGGTATTACAATCATGGCTTAGACCTGTATGAAATAATGGTTTATTACACCGTTGGAAACATACTTGCATACATCCTTCTTGCCATTTGGGTATTCCGATTGCTGAAATTCCCAATTTGGAAGGTTGCTACTTTATCAGTCTTCAGTTTGGCTATTTTAGTATTTTTGGGAGAATGCATTAAATACCTAATTAGCTAATGACCGTTCCAACAGGAGACAAAAGCTCCTCATACTACGATAAACTCTACCAGGATAGACTTGTGTATCACAGGCATTACAGCGATACCTTTTATTTTGTACAATGGGTTCAAGTAGAAATGATGCTCCGTCCCTATAAAGACCACAACATACTTGAAATAGGATGCGGTCCTGGGCAATTAGCGCACTTTCTACAGGATAAAGGATATAAAAAATACAAAGGGTTTGATTTCAGCGAAGAAGCAATCAATAGGGCCAAAAACACTTGCAATCAAGATTTCTTTGTTGGCGATGCATTTGACCCTAAAATATACTATGCCTCCACTGATGCTATTGTATGCTTAGAAGTTTTGGAACATTTGAAAAAAGATATAGACATTATAAAACTTATTAAAAATAGCACTTTCATTATAATTGGAGTGCCCAATTTTGATGATCCTGGTCATGTAAGATGGTTCCGAAGCGAATATCAAATCAGAAAAAGATATTTCAAATATATTGATATTAAAAAGATATATTTTATCAATAATATTTACCTGTTTTCAGGTACAAGAAGCGATTTCAATCCAAATTTTCTTCAAAATTTTTTAGCGAGCAGAGAACAAATAAATGTTGCGTCCATAATGCGTCGCATCAAGCATAAAATAGTGCATTTTTTCAAAATAAAGCATTCTTAAATGCCTAAGGTTCTCATTGTAAGCTTCCACTTCGAGCCATTGGAAATCATAGCTTCTGAACGCGCACGAAGTATGCTAAAATTTTTACCAGAAGCAGGTTGGGAGGTAGATGTTTTAAGTCATGACTGGCAAAAAATAAATGGCAAATATGATCCGGGGACAGTAAATATTTGCAAAATTGAAACTCTGGAAAACGGGAATAGAATCATCCGATTGGGAGCAGGTAATAAACATCGCAAAATCCAGGAAAAATCAGAAAAATCTCCCCTGCATAGCATAAACATTCTCAAGAATTGGGCACAGGGCTGGTTCGATTATCGTGCAGTATGCCGAGATGCTCATGATTCCATGGATTTATGGATGGAAAAGAACCTTAAAAACAACTATAATTTAATTATTGGGATTTATTCCCCACATACTCATTTAAGACTACTTTCCAAATGGTCAAAAATCAGCGGAATTCCGGCGCATATTGATTTTCGTGATTTATGGAATAACTCAATAGCGTCAAACAATCCAAAACTAGATTTAGCACAGAAAATACAAGGGTTTTTTATCAAAAGATACTGGCACATGTGGCTACAGGATTCGCTGAGTATGAGTAGTGTAAGTAGCAGTTTATCTAACTATTTGAGCCACGAATACAAGTGTGATACTTTTACCTTATATACCGGCTATGATCCTTCTCAATTTCCAAAAAGATCTGCTAATGCCGATGCCATTTTCAGCATAGTTCATGCCGGAACACTTTATAACAATCAGAAAATTGAAATACTTCTGAAGGGCATAAAATTATTTTTGGATCAAAATCCGATTAATGAAATTGAAGTTCATTTCCCGGGGCTTATCCGTCCGGGTGTTACATCAAAAGAATATTCCTATCTCAGTAATGCCGCTTATTTAGTAAAAAATGCACTGGATGATGAACGTGTTAAAATCACCGAAAGAATTCCAGTAATAGAAGCACGACAAATGATGTGTGATGCTTCTATCCTGATTAAGCCATGTTTTCCTAATGACCCGGGAATTGTTGGCGGCAAAATGTTTGAGTATCTAGGAGCCGGGAGAATCATTATCAGCGCACCAAATGATCATGGCAGCATAGAAGAAATCATTCTCAAAAGCAACAGTGGGATAATTTGTGATTCAAGCGCGGAAGTTGCAAAAGAGCTGCAAAAATATTTTGACAGATGGAAAATTGATGGAGGACTTAATCCGGAAAATTCGGAAGAATCGAAATCACTTTACAGCTCAGCAGCACAGATGAAACTTTTTGGACATTGGTTAATAGCCAAAATTCAAAATTAATTAAGCCCTTCTGATATATTTCCACTCAAACGCTTGATCTCCAAATTCGCGAGATTGACTGCAAATAAGGACTGAAATGATTGCAGGCTGGCATTCATATAAACGAGTTGAGCATCTCTAAAATCAAGTGAGCCGATGAGTCCGCGTTCTAATCTATTCGAAGACAAATCAAGCCGCTTTTTGCTCAAATCAGCATTTGCTGTTGACATTTTATAAATCTGCAATTGGTCTCGATATTGCTCGTAAGCACGAGTTAAATCAGCGCTCAGGTTTCTATCTAGCTGCTCGATATTGAGGGTCGCAATTTCCTCCAGAACTTGAGCATTTTGAATTGCCCTTCTTGTTTTTCCTCCATTGAACAAATTAAATCCAAGAGCAAAGTTCCCAAAGTAGTTGATCGTTTCTCCAGCCCCTTGCAACTCACCTGCTTTAAACTGACTTCGGGTATCCCCAAAACCTGAGCTAAATGTGATTGTGGGATACATGGGGCTTTTTGAAAGATCCGCATCTTTTTCTGCGATAGAACGATTGATGGCTTGATTCCGGAGATTGCGATTATCACTTCGCATCTCAATCAATAATTGCTGCAAATCATATTGCTGATTTGGAAGAATAAATTCATCACTCAATGTGTATTCCGTTTCTACTGGTTCACCCATTACCAAATTGAGCGATCTTCGGGCTGAATTGAAATTTTGAATCTGAAGTAAAAACGCTGTTGAATCCGAAAGAACGGAAGACTCAAATGGCAATAAATCAAAAGATCCAGATATACCGAGTTCTTTGCGCTGATTCATATATTCTAATCGGTCTGAAGAGAGTTCTACCAACACTTCCAGAGTGCTTTGCTTCTCCATTTCTAGCAGTACGCTGTAGTATGAAATAATCACTGCTTGAATTGTATTTTCAATTACTAAATCTGTATTTCCATCAGAGAGATTAGCGATCAATTCAAGTTTTTCCTTAGTTGTTCTTATTTTGAAGCCACTAAAAATAGTCCAATCCAGAGATGCAGCTGCTCCAAAACTATTAGCTTGAAGTTTCTCCTGAATGAATGCGGTTGGGTTGTTGGATTGATCCGCAATACTATTCCCATTGGTTAATAACAAATTGATAGAGGGATATGCTCCTGCCTCTCCCCATGCGTTATTTCTTGTTGCAATTTCAGACTGATTTTCGGCGATCTGAATTCCAAAATTATTTGTGAGAGCCTTAGTAATTGCATCATTCAAGCTCAAACTTTGCTGAGCATTTGTTTGGCTGAAGCACAATATTCCAATCCAAAGCAAAACAAAAATTAAGTGATTACACCCATTAATCTTCATCTTCGTGTGCAATTTGATTAACTTCAATTCTAGCTGGTTCCACGGATTCTCTATCTGGCTTTTGACCAGTCCAAATGCGTTTCACCAAGCAACGAACATCATTGAGGAATAAGAGATAAACCGGCAAAATAATAAGTGTAAGCAGGGTAACTATTAGAAGTCCATAAGCTACTGAAATAGCCATAGGGATCAGGAATTGGGCCTGAAAACTCTTATTAAGAATAAGCGGCGCAAGTCCTGCAATAGTGGTTACTGAAGTAAGCAATATTGGTCTAAATCGACTAAGCCCGGCCTTATAAACAGACTCTTTAACACTCATTCCGGCTTTCAAATTTTGATTAAATGCCGCAACAAAAACAAGGGCATCATTCACTAGAATTCCAATAAGCGCAATCATACCAAGAATGGAAAACAGAGAAATTTGAGCTCCGTGTACTCCATGTCCTAAAACAACACCCACAAATCCAAAAGGAATGAGCAAGAAGACCATTACACCTTGCCAAATGGAGCGAAAAGTAATGATGATCACCAGCAACATTAAACCAAAAATCAAAGGCATTACTGTTCCGATAGATTTTTGTGACTTTAATTGCTCCCGATTTTGACCTTCATAAGAAGCTCTTACACTAGGGAATTTTGAAATAATCGCAGGTATAATTTCTGCCCTCACATTAGCCATAACATCACTGGCAGAAACAGTAGAATTACCAATGTCGGCGCTTACTTGCATCTCTCTCTGTCCATACAAGTGATTAATAGCAACGATTCCCCTTTCTTGTTTCAGTTCGGCCAATTCCGACAATGGAAACTGTTTGCCATCAGAAGTTCTTATTCGCAGCTCTTCTAGGTCTGATATCTTTGATCGATCAGTCTCAGCATACCTCACCCAAACTCTCACCTCATCAATTCCTCTTTGTAAACGCTGTACCTCCTGTCCAAAAAATCCCTGGCGCAATTGATTTAATATATCTTGTTCCGAAAGTCCCAATAAATAAGCCTCAGGCTTTAAGCTGACTAATACTTCCTTTAATCCTTTCTGATTATTGTCAACTACGTCTTTAATGTCAGTAATCTCATTGAGTGCAGCTTTAAGTTCCGCATGTGCAGCTTGTAATTCTCCAGCATTATTACCCAATAGAGAAACAGAAATTGGTTTTCCAAATGGCGAAAATGATCCAAACGTGAGATTTTCGACACCATAATTTGCACCTATTCTTTGCCTGATCATAGCAGTGATTTCAAGAACTTTCATGTTTCTTCTTTCCCCATCCAAAAGAATAACATTTAAACTTCCGTCGTATGTATTTGGGCCTAAACGCTTATCAATTCCCACAACAACATCGAGAGAATCCTCCCTTTGGGCTTTGAGTTCTGAGTTAATCTCCCATACCGCAGTCTCCATCCTGTCAAGCGTTTCCTGAGTAATAGTCTCCCGTGTACCTGCGTACATTTGCAGATTAATATTAATATTATCACTCTCAATGAATGGGAAAAATGTAGTTTTTACAAAACCACTTCCTATGCCACCAATTACAATTATTATAAATAATGAAACTACAGCTAAAAATGTAAAGAGTCTATTCCCCATTGCAAACCTTAATATTGGGGCATACAAATTATCTCGCATATATGCGAGATAATTTTTCATTTTGCGCTCAATTAATCCAGGACTTTTACCCTTTGACATCGCCTTGGAATGACCGATATGAGCCGGCAAAATAAAAGCGCCTTCGATCAATGAGAATACCAGCGTTATGATTACTACTTTAGCCATCTCAGAGAAAATATCGCCCAATCTTCCTTCTATGAAAAAGAAGGTACTGAAAGCGATTGCCGTTGTGAGTACCGCAGATACAACAGAAGGTAAAACTTCTAAAGTACCATCAATGGATGCCCTAATTCTCGACTTTCCTTTTTCGTGATGACTATAAATATTCTCAGCAACTACAATACCATCATCAACCAGTATTCCGATTACAAGAATCATCCCGAATAGACTGATTACATTAATGGTTAGTCCAACTAAATGAGCCACAATGAACATCCCAGCAAAACTCACAGGTATCGATAGTGCAACCCAAAAAGCGAGGCGAGTATTTAAAAATAAAGCTAGGATAACCAAAACAAGTATAAATCCAATAACTCCATTCCAAGAGAGCAATTCAATCCGTTGATTGAGAACAACGGAACCATCGCGTATTATACTCAACTTGACTTCGCTTGCTTTGCTATTCCAATTTTCGATGTAATTTCTCACTTCTTCAGTGATGTTGAGCATGTCTTCTCCAATGAGATTGTTGACGGTAACAACTACAGAAGGATCGCCATTAAAGCTGCTTCTGCTCGGATTACTTTCGCTCCATTTATCTGAAAGAATTGCAATTTCATTCAACCGAATAATTCTGCCATCAGCTTCTGCTCTAACTACAATATCACCCAGCTCATTTGCATAGTACTCTTTGAATTTTCCTCTTATTAGGAGTTCTTCGTTGCTCCCTTTGATTTTGCCTCCCGTGGATTCCAGATTTGCAGAACGAATTGCAGCGGAAACCTCATCAAAACTCAAGCCCAGCGCCCTAACTTTGTCTTGGTCTAACGCGATTTCAATTTCTTGAGGAGGGAATCCGCTAAGCTCCACCTGTGAAATAAATTCCTTAGTCCGAAGCTCCGTTTCAATTTGTCGGCCGTAGCGCTTTAATGTCTCCAGATTTACATCACCACTGACAGCAAAACTGATAGCAAAATTGATTTGATCTTGTTTAAATATCACAGGGGGTTCCATCCCTATTGGAAAACTACTTATTCGATCAACGGCATTTTTGACATCTTGCAAAATCTCGTTCGTTTCTTTTGCGTCTTTAACTTCAACAGTAATGGTAGCAGAATTTTCAAGACTTGTTGACTTTACCTGATCAATACCCGCAACGCCTTTAAGATTGTCTTCAATTTTAATTACAATGCCTTCCTCTATCTCTTCAGGAGAAGCACCAGGGTAAACAATTTGAATGAGAACAATCTTAGATTCAGTTTCCGGAAAAAAGTTAGAAGTGATACTTTTCATCCCCAAAATTCCGGCGATTAGTAAAGCCGCAGTTATCAAATCTGCGGTTACGGGGTAACGGAAGAAATAGGTGATCAGCGATTTCATTGCTCAACTGTAACCCGCATACCGGGATGTGCATTGTTTATTGGTTCAGTTAGAATCCGACTACCATCAGGTATACCCCTAACCAAGGCTTGGCTTTCAGATAGTTTGAGCACTTGAACAGGAATACTTATAAGAACAGAATCCGCTGCTGCATACACAGCAGTGTCAGCCAAGAGCAAACGCCGATCTATGGTGATACAATCCTCCATTTTCTCCGAGAATATAGTGCCGTTAAGATACATTCCATCGCGAAGATTATCCCCTTGAATTATTGCATAAACATTTACCGTTTGTGTGCCGGGATCAATAAAGTCAGACACTCTTGAAATGTTACCCACCCAAGTGTCACTCCCGTCTGAAGATTTGAAATGAACGGAATCGCTTACACTCACAAATCCAATATCTTTCGATCTTATTGATCCTTCCACCTCATAGTCCGATGAACTCAATAATTCTCCTAATTTTTGTCCAGCCCTAACCAAGCTTCCTTTATTGAGCATTCCGACTGATACTATTCCATCAAATGGAGCAATAAGTACAAACTTTTCGATTCTTGCTTCCTGTGATTTTATGGTATAAAATAAATTACTCAAATTCTTGGACGCCACAAATAGTTTCTCCTTACTACTAGCAGGAACAGGTAATTCGCGCAAAGGTTTGTTTTCGTCAAAGCTATTAACGTAGTCTTCCCACTTGCCAAAGCTTTCTTTAAAATCGAGTTGAATATCTGGAAGAGCATTTGCTATTTGATTGAGAAATGAAGTTTTCTGCGCTAACAAAGTCATTCGCAGTTCCTCATCGTCCATTTTAACTAAAACATCTCCTTTTCTAAATCGATTGCCTTCTCTGAAATCATAAGTGCCTACGCTGATACCATTAACTTCTGCAAAAAGCTCAACCTTTTCTCTTGCCTTTACACTTCCTAAAAAGCTCGTCTCCGGGCTTAAGTCAGCATTATTCACAACACTTGCTCGTACTAATCGGGATGTAGTATTTACGACAGACTTGTTTGGATCATCCTTTAGACTTCCCAGATATTTGGCCAACATTATAGAACCAACTACCATTAAAAGACCTAGAACTACAAAAATTTGACGTCGGGTCATTGCGATATATTTCTGAGGCAAAGTTAGGAATGTTTCAGAAAATGAATGTGTGTTTTATTACAATGAATCAGCCTTTCAATAAATTAACAGTAACTGTAGCCATTTCAACATCAGGGTAAAAAGTTGAAACTTTAGGATCAGGATTTAATCCAGCTTTCGCCGCAATCCTTAAAAACACTTCCGCTTCCACTATATATTGATCAGAAAAAGCATGGGTAGCGTCATAGGCAGTAGCCGGCGTTTTTCCGAGATTAGAAGCTGTAATTGAAGGTTTGATGGTGTGCAGCTCAATAACCAACAATCCAAATTTTTTCACATACGGCGACCATTTTTTAAAATGTTCCAGCAAATTATCTTCTACCACATTATTGCTTAAACGTCTTCCTCTGCAGCAAAATGCACCGGTTGAAGTGCTCAGTCTTTCTGCATCCTGTAGTTCAGGTTCCTGCCAAATTCGATTATGATCTAAAAATGTTCGAACATTTAATAAACTGGACAATTCAATATTGTAATCTTCTCTCAAATCCCTATCCAGTAATTCAGGTCTGCCAATATCACCCCAAACAATTTTTGCCCAGATATCCGCTTTGATCAAATTCGCACGGGTGATTTTTAATGCAGCCTGATTATAATCTGCGCCAACCATAAATAACGGATGCTCATCCAGCATTTTCCCTCTTAATGTTCTTTGCTCAATAACATCAAACAAATGCTCCAAAAACGCCCCATTGCCACAGCCCATATCGAGAATTCCCTTGGGTTGCTCTTCAATAGGTTTGTTAAACATTTCAATTACAACTTCATCAATCCTGTTGAAGTAAGTAGAGTGTGCACCACCGCTTCCCCAAACATTCATTTCGCGGTCAACGTGCTGCTCAGGACCATTATCAGAAGGGTCCCTCAATGTTTCGGGATTTCCAAAGATTAACTCATCCGCTTTTCTGAACATTGGAAGATACGAAACGGTAACACCAAATGCACTTGCCCGGCGCGCAAAGAAAAGCCCTTTGTCTGTGAATTGATAAGTATTATTGCGGGCTTTAAACCAGCCCAGAAAAGTGTAGAAATCCAAAAGTTTTCTGAAACTTTCTGCATGTTCATGGTATTCTTCGGGCATAAATGAGGCCTCCATAAAATACTTATGAAACATCCCTCCCATCCCTAAAAGCACGGTTGATGGTGCAATTAGAACTCCCTCTATATGTTTTAATATTTGATTTTGAACTTCTCGCTCCAATTCATTCTCCGAAAAAACTAAACCAAAATTTGATTCAAATTTTTTAAATATCCCCTCCATTACTTGAAATGCTTCAGGCGCAAATTTTCGAGCGTGATAATTGCCCGACAATTTCTGCAAAGCAACCACATCGGCATATAAAGCAAAATGCTTGAAAGCATGTTCAGTCAGTTCATTAATTGAATATATTACTTTATTTAATCTATTATTAACATCTTGGTTTAACCAACCCTGAGAAGCCATAATTCGCAATGAAGCATTCAAATAACCTTCATTTGCTATAAATTCAACACTCAACTCTGAGATATCAACAGATCCTTTATTTAATATATAATTAGTAATATCTTTCTCATACAAGGCAAAAGCAACCGGTGCCGTTACCAGTCCATCAAGATATAAAAACAAGTCAGCCCTCAGCTGTCGAGATTCCAATTGTGTTAGCATGTTTGCAATTTACTACAATTAAAAATTTATTTGGTTATGTGAAAATGAAAAAGGTGATAAACCTTTCGTCTACCACCTTTCGTAACTATTTATTGGACATCTTCTAGAAGTTATCAAGATCAGCTGGTCTGCTGTTTTGCGCACATGATAAAATTATAAAATTCAACACGCTTATATACAATGCATTACATTTAAAAATGCAGCAATATCCACAGACCCGAATGGCTTTTGGCATCTTTTGGGGTATTTAGACGAAAAAAGGAGCTCAAGTTGAGCAGAGTCATCAGACGTCTCCTTCAAAAAGATTATAGAAGAAACAAGCGCGCTAAATTTTTGCTCTTTCAATAAAGAGGAATTAGACATTGCTTTATTGTTATCCAAAGCTGAATAGGAATAAACTTATTATTGAATTGATAAAGCCTTTTTTAATTTGAAAAGGATCGGTTTTCCAAAATTTCATGACTTTGTTAAAACATCAGTGATTCATTTTGATTAGAGACAAGCCTAAGATGAACTTAATTGTCTAAAAAATTCCCATTCCTTTAGCCCTCTTTAGATTTCCTACTTAGTTCGCATTTGGCTTGGAGTAAGGCAACCAGGGCGATTGTACTATTTTGTTATGTGTTTCTTCGGGGCTGGAATGAAGGAGGTACCTGCTATCACATTAGTGAAGCTCTAATCTCCATCTCACCAGATCCTTTTAGATTTCCTACTTAGCTCGCATTCGGCTTGGAGTAAGTCAACCAAGGCAATTTTACTATTGTGAAGCTCTAATCTCCATCTCCCCAGCTCCTTTTCGATTTCTTACTTAGCTCGCTTTCGCCATGGAGTAGGGCAACCAGGGCATTTCTACTATTTTACGCAACATTTCTTCGGGGTTAGAATTAAGGCGTTGCCTGCTTTCATATTTGTGAAGCGCTAATCTTCATCTCCCCAACTCATTTTAGATTTCTTACTTAGCTCGCTTTCGCCATGGAGTAAGGCAACCAGGGCATTTCTACTATTTTACGCAACATTTCTTCGGGGTTAGAATTAAGGCGTTGCCTGCTTTCATATTTGTGAAGCGCTAATCTTCATCTCCCCAACTCATTTTAGATTTCCTACTTAGTTCGCATTTGGCTTGGAGTAAGGCCATCACGGCATTTCTACTGTTTTATGCACCATTTCTTCGGGGCTGGAATGAAGGAGGTGCCTGCTATCACATTTGTGAAGATATCATCTCCATCTTCCCAGCTCCTTTTGGATTTTCTACTTAGTTCGCATTCGGATTGGAGTGGGGCAACCAGGGCGATTGCACTATTTTATGCACCATTTCTTCGGGGTTAGAATTAAGGCGTTGCCTGCTATCACATTTGTGAAGCTCTAATCTTCATCTCCCCAGCTACTTTTAGATTTTCTACTTAGCTCGCATCCTTCTTGGAGTAAGGCAATCAGGGCATTTCTACTATTTTTTTCTGTATTTCTTCGGGGTTAGAATTAAGGCGTTGACTACTTTCATAATTGTGACGCTCTAATCTCCATCTTCCCAGCTCCTTTTAGATTTCCTACTTAGTTCGCATCCGTCTTGGAGTAAGGAAACCAGGGCATTTCTACTATTTTACGCAACATTTCTTCGGGGCTGGAATGAAGGAGGTGCCTACTGTCATAATTGTGAAGATGTCATCTCCATCTCCCCAGCTCCTTTTAGATTTCCTACTTAGTTCGCATTCGGCTTGGAGTGGGGCAACCAGGGCGATTGCACTATTTTATGCAACATTTCTTCGGGGTTAGGATCGAGGAGGTACCTACTTTCATAATTGTGAAGCTATAATCTCCATCTTCCCAGCTCCTTTTAGATTTCCTACTTAGTTCGCATTCGGCTTGGAGTAAGTCAACCAAGGCAATTTTACTATTGTGAAGCTCTAATCTCCATCTCCCCAGCTCCTTTTAGATTTCTTACTTAGCTCGCCTTCGCCATGGAGTAAGGCAACCAGGGCATTTCTACTATTTTACGCAATATTTCTTCGGGGTTAGAATGAAGGAGGTGCCTGCGATCATATTTGTACTGAAATTCATTCAAATATCGTTGCAGATGTGCTAGTGACACTAAATGGTGAATGCCCCCTAACCATGTCTTCAAATTATAGCTATACAAATTAGTTGATCGCAGATGATCAGACTTGATGAACAACACTTTGATACTTATTCTTGGCTTGGACTTCCTTTTAATCTCCGATTCATTCTTGATTGGAATCCATCTGGTTTTGTTCCATTTCTCCGTTGCATCAAATTCTGAATTTGTATTTACCGAAGTAATTATGGCCTTCTGCAATGCTTGTGCAGACAAGCTAATTTTGACAATTACTTCTTTCTGAACGTCCTGTTGGACTTGGTTTTCGGGGGGAGCTGCACAATGTTCTACATATTCCTTGAACTTTTTAATCGAACCATCCTGCATGGCCTGTTGGGTCTTGCATTTGAAAAACCATGCCGTTTTTAGGTGTACATTAAATTGACGCTTTATCTCGCAACAAGACATTCCCTTCTTCGAGCTGCTGAGCTGATAAACAAGCAAAAAAGCTTTCTTTACAGGGATCTTCAGTTTATGAAATAAGGTATTGGCTGTGCAGGACTCATCATATTTGCAGTTTTGGCACCTTCTGTAATACCAAGTCCGCCCTTTAATTGCAATGGTGTGTTTGCATCGATAGCAACAAAAGCCATTCCCCCACTTTAACTGGCAAAGAAATTCAAGGCATTTTGTGTCAGTATCAAATGTCTCGTTGAACGCGAGCAATTTACTTTTCATTTTCATAATATTCAGTTTTTCAGAACAAAGAAAATGAAGCAATCCGCGCAGTGAACAAGGCTATGCGAATTAAGTAGAAAATCTAAGGGAATCCCAAAACCTAGTGGCATCACCCCCTCCTCACACCCCTCCAAAACCCCCATTCCATCCACCACTCACCAAATCAACCTCCCCCACCTCCAACCATATCCGTTTAAAAACGCCATACAACTTAGCCCAAATCAAAAAAGAGATTTATACAAAAAATAATACCAATTATAATTTGATTCTGAGCAAACTACATATCCTTTCCTCCCAAGAAAACTTTTGAAATAGCGAAGACAGAACCATGCCTAAATCTTGTCTATAATCGTTTACCAATAAGAATAGAAACTTATAATCTCTTAGAGGCTTGTAGTATAAATTATTTACAATGATCTAGATAGCGTTTCAGAGATGATCAATATGCTCCATCAGTAAAAAAAGCAGCAGAGATTACTCGAAACATACCAAGTGAAACTTCTACTTCCTGAGTCAAAACAGGCCAAAAATATTCAGTTGAAATTGAATAAATTCTACCCTGTGTAAATTCCATTTCAAATTGACCTAGCCTAGTTCATCTAAATAGTCACCAAAATTACCTTGGCTGGCCAACATCTGAAAACAGGAAAAAGATGATAAACCTTTCGTCTACCACCTTTCGCAACTATTTATTGGATATCTTCTAGAAGTTATCGAGATCAGCAGGTCTCATTACACCAAACCATTTTAATATTTTTTCTCCGGCTCCTGGTACGTCTACATGGATGATGTAAACGCCACTGGAAATCGGAACATTGATATAGTTTTTCAAATCCCAGTCAAGGTAGGTCAATGGGTCAGCTTTTTTGAACTGACGTATGAGTACTCCATTTATACTGTAGATT
>Ga0335396_10002517_pt1 | contig 22058 bp, 15 predicted proteins | sample FRY02_FD_205743 | JGI IMG/M metagenome (GOLD analysis project Ga0335396, IMG submission 205743) | Freshwater microbial communities from Lake Fryxell liftoff mats and glacier meltwater in Antarctica - FRY-02 (spades assembly) (version 2) | ecosystem: Environmental > Aquatic > Freshwater > Ice >... | reverse complement strand
CATGCACCCGGCAGGCGAAGCGCGTCAGCCCCGGACTTTTCGACGCCAGGGTTCCGTAGGCGGCAAAGGCGTCGCTTTGCAGCCTACCGGCGAAGCCTTCCAGCATCTCCAAGGGCACGGTGTGCGCTCGCCCCGGGTCGAAGTGGAAAAGCACTCCTTCCTTCGGCCTGACAATGACCAAAAAATAACTCGTCTTCGCTTTCCCCGGATGGTCGGGATCGAGTAGCTTGATAAATGTTTCGTCGATCTGCAGATACTGCCCGCTGATGAGTTCTTTGCGGAGGGCTTCGTAAAGACGTTCGAGTAGTTCGGCGCAGCGTCCCATCCAGTGGCACATTGCATTTCGGTCGATGAGGACTTTGTGGCGGCGCTGGAAGATCTGCTGGAGCCGGTAAAATGGCAGGTGGTCGCAGTATTTGGCGACCATCAAATAGGCAAGCAGTCCTGCGGTGGGGATGGCTCCGGGGATAATGCGATATTCACCGGGCCTTTCGGCAGTGACCACGGGCGTGTTCACCGGTTCGTCGCTGGCGTCCTGCGCGGAGAACGGCACCGCCCGCACCGCACGGCGGATGACGAGCCGCTTGAAGTAACCCGGCACGAAGTGGATTTTTTCCGTTTGTTCCCAGCGGATGAAGCGGCGCTCGGCTCCGGTCTGCGGGCAGATCAATTCACTCTCGGGCAGGTCGAACTCAAGGACCTCCTCGGGCAGGTCGTCGGGGAAGAACATCCGCTTGCTCGGCTTCTTTGCTTTAGTCTCCTTGAGGACCAGCGAGGCGTCCGCGCCGGGCTCGTCTATCATCGCAACGGCCTCGAAGCCTTCGAGAAGGAGCTGCAACTGCTCGGGGTCGAACTTCTCGCTCTTGCTGCCGAAGAGCTGGGCCTGGAGTTTTTTGAGCTGCCACTCGGCATACTCGCGGCGGCGGCGTTCTTCAATGAGGAGACGATGGCCTTCCTCGATGAGACGCTGCCGTTCTTCGATGAGGCGCTCACTTACTACCAATTCGCTTTCTAGTGAAGCGACTTTGCATTGCAGTTCGGCTGTGGCGGAAGTGTCGATGCGCTATTGATAACACACACCGATCACGATGCCATAGGGATGTTTGTCAGGACCGGGTCGGCATCGCCCGAGTTGCTTTTTCGATACCAGCGACGTGGCTGGGCCTGCTTTAAATCGAAGCCGCCCAGAAGCATGGCGAGCTGTTCGTGGGGAATGGAAGCAGAGCTTTCCGAGGCGTCCCAATCCCAGCGGAATCGGCCCTGCTCGAGGCGTTTGTTGCAAACCCAGAGACCCGATCCATCCCAGAGGAGGACCTTGATGCGGTTGCGCGAGGCGTTGCAGAAGACGAAGAGATGGCCGCTGGTGGGATCGAGCCCAAGACGGGTGGCGACGATGCCGTAGAGGCCGTTGAAGCCCTTGCGCATGTCGGTGGCACCGGTGACGACGAAGACGCGGGTGGCTGGCGAGAGCGGGATCATAGGTGCGAAGCGTTTTGGTCCGAGGCAAGCAAGCGGAGCAACAAGGCGAGCGTGCCGGGTTGGCCGTGGACGGTGACCGGGCCGAACGGGAGATCGAGCTCAAGACGGAGGCCCTCGCCCGATGACGCGGCCGGCTCGGTAAAGAGTTCAACGAGGCGAGGTGACTCGGGTGCAGTCGGCTGCGCTACGGCTCGGGCGCGATGATAGCGGAAGGTGGCGAGGGCGAGGCCGCGTCGGCGGCAAAACTCGGCCTGGCTCAGGTCGCTGCGGTCGAAGGCGTCGAGGATCTCGCGCCACTGTCGGGGAGTGCGGTTGCGGGGCATGCCACACCGTCGCGCGAATCACGCCGAGCGCCAGATGGTCTGGGTCGGACGCTTACGGACAATCGATCTCGATGAGACTCACGGTATTTCCCCGGAGGAGGCACGAAAGTCTTTTCCCGGGATCAACTTCGATGATTTTGCCCACGGTGGCCAGAAGGGAACGGCATCTGAGACGAGTGGGGATCTGGCGTGAGGCGCCACCTTGCACACATCAGGGCATAGGGCCAGATGACCCGAATGCCCCGGACAAATCCCTCGCAGTCGTGACTCGCCGGCCGTCTATTCTTTCCCTACCACCGGCATCACCTTCTTCCGGATCTCATTGCTGATGATCTCATAGGCAGATCCCTGCCAGTGGAAACCGTCACCGGAGGCCATTGGAGGGAATGAAGGCCGTTGTTGAAGACAATCGCATCGAACTGGTAACGCCCCGCCATCTCCTCCATGGCCTGCTTGGGGACTCCTCCATTGATGAAATGGACGCAATGGAACACGTAGACATTCTTTTCCAACAAGGCCGGGATTAGGTAATTCCGGTATCCCATGGAAATGGAGTCGCCGTAGATCATTACCTTCGGCCACTCGGGATTCTCAATCTTCGGCACGTCGAGTGCCCAGCCTTTGCCTGCGACGACACCGCGCGGGTTCTCCTCTTCCTTTTCCTTATCGGAGACATACACGTAATCGGGACCGTAGACCTTGACGTCGCTGATGACGACATCCATGGGTTTCTTCTCCTCGTCAAGGTTGCGTCCGATCCACATGGGTTCGTCGTTGGGTGTGACTTCCATGTAGCATTTTTTATAGGGAATTCCGTCAATGTAGAACGATGCAAAGCCATCTCGTACACTCACGGTGAACGTATAGGGAGTATCGGGTTTCGGTCCGCTCTTACCGCCAATGCCACTGCTATTGGAATTGGTGTTCATGACCACGTTGTTGACGATGGTATACACACGGGGTGAAATCCGCGGATCGTCCCTGTAATCCATCGCAAAGGTAAAACCGTCGTCGTCCGCCCCCTGTTTTTTCATGATAGTGAAAAGAGTATTGTCTACCAGTTCCGTTATCGATGCCGTCACTTGAACAGTGAAGTTTCCAGGGTGCTTGAAGGCGTCAGGCGGAACGGCAAAAGCAGCACCACCCGTGAGCACAATGTTTCCGTCCACTTTCCCAATGCTCCCCGATTGCAGTGCTGCGGGAATCTCGTTGCCGGATAAATCCCAGACGGGCGGAGGTGTTTCCTGTGCCGTGGCGGATGAGGCGATCATGGAAACGATCCATACGAAGATTATATTTTTGGCGTATAACATTGCTAGTAATTAGTGCTGGAAATTTCCTTTTTCAGCCCTCTCCTCTCCCGTCCGGTCGCAGACCCGTGGGTTGGAATTGCTTCGGCGGGGAAGGATCTCTACTCCTTGGCTCGTTCATCGGCCGGGACCACCAGCACAGGACAATGGGCGCGTTTCAAGACATCATCCGTGACGCTGCCGACGAGCAATTTGTATAGCGTGCTGTGATAATGGGATCCGAGAATAATCAGATCGGCCTCCAATTTCCGGGTTTCGGCGAGCACCGTTTCCACACTGCCTCGCTCCAGTTGCCGGATGGAGGCATTCACACCTGATTTGAGGAGAGAATCGCGCATTTCGAGAAGTTGCGCGTAGTCTTGTTCGAGCAGTTCCGAAGAGGGATCCAGCATGAGCGTTGGTGAGACAAGCGCCACGTCAACGACGACGCGTTCCGGCCCCACGACATGCAGGATGATCACCTGACTGTCGAATGCCCTGGCCAGAGCGTGCGCCTGTGTGAGCACTTTGAAAGAGAGATCGGAAAGGTCGACAAGGGCCACGATGGTTTTCATAATCATAACTCTACAGGTGGATCATGGTCGTTTGCAAGAGAGCAAATTTTGACGCCGGGGGGTCGAGGGCGCAACCCCCGAGCGCAGGCGGAAAGCAGAAACCTACGGCGCGGCGGTCCGCATCTCCGGCGTTTCATCCGAGGGGCCATTGCACTCATCACTTGCGGCACTCCGAAGCTTCGGTAGGCTTTCCATCGGGGGAAAAGGATCCGGTGACACGTCTCCGACGACACTACCACCCGGCCGCCGGTCAAAATCAACAGATGACCATCCTCGACTTCATTCTTGCGGCGCTTCCGATCGGGCTCCTCGTCTATTGGATGACGAAGAAGGACGGCATGCCCTCGAACCGGGCGCTGCCATTGGCCGCATTGTTGCTTTACCTCCTTCTCTTAGGGTATTTCGGGGTGGGGCCATTTCTGGTCCACGCTGCGGTGGTCGAGGGCCTGCTGACGGCTTTGACCCCCATCATGATCGTTTTCGGCGCGGTCTTGCTTTTCAAGACGATGGAGCGGACCGGCGCGATGGAAACGGTCCGCAGGTGGCTCAACGGGGTGACGACGAACCGGGTGGCCCAATTGATGATCGTCGGCTGGGGTTTTTCGTTTCTCGTCGAAGGGGTGAGCGGGTTCGGGACGCCGGCCGCACTGGCGGCGCCGCTGCTGGTGGGGCTCGGATTCCCGGCGCTGCCGGTGGTGGTGCTGTGCCTGATGATGAACACCATGCCGGTGTCCTTCGGAGCGGTGGGGATGCCGACCTGGTTCGGTCTCGGGGAGCTGGGCTTGAGCGCGGGCGAGCTGCGTGAGGTGGCCTTCAAGAGCGCGGTGATCCATGCGGGGGCCTCACTGGTGATCCCGCTGCTCGCACTGCGGATGGTGGTGCCGTGGCGCGAGATTGGCGGGAATCTCGGCTACATCGCGATGGTGGTAGGTACGACGATGGCGGTCTATGTCACGGTGGCGAGCTTCAGCCTCGAGTTTCCCGCGATCGCCGGCGGGGTCTGCGGGCTGGTCGTCGCGGTCCTCCTGGCCCGCACCGGGACGGGGCTCGCATCAGACGGGGCCACGCCGGGGGACGGGGGAGTTTCAGCAGGGAGTCTGTTCAAGGCGACCTTTCCCCTCTGGGGGACCGTGCTAGTGCTGCTGGTCACGCGGCTGGAGGTGATCGGTCTGAAGCCGCTGCTGACCGCCACATCACCTGCGGCCGGATTCGGAACACCATCGCTGGGAGAGTTCTCTATCAGCCCCTCTCTGGTGGTCGGCTGGCAGGATATTTTCGGAAGCGGACTGAACTGGTCGCACGCGGTGCTCTACGTGCCGTCGGTGCTACCGTTCTTTCTGATATCCGGGGTCTCGTTCCTGCTTTTCCGCACTCCGGCGGCTGGCGTGCGTGAAGTTTGGTGCGAATCACTGGGCCGCGTCATCAAGCCAATCGGAGCATTCCTCGGTGCCCTCGTGCTGGTGAAGCTGCTGATGGTCGGCGGTGACCGCTCTGCGGCCACGATTCTCGGCGAGGGACTCGCCCGCGGGGCCGGAGGGGCGTGGCAGTTCGTGGCGGTCTATCTGGGGGCGCTCGGGTCGTTTTTCTCCGGCTCCAACACCGTCTCGAACCTCACCTTCGGCGGGATCCAGCAGGCCACTGCGGCCGGGCTGGAACTCGGTCAAACCACTGTGCTCGCCCTGCAGTCGGCGGGAGGCGCGATGGGGAACATGGTATGCATCCATAACATCGTGGCGGTGTGCTCGATCCTCGGCCTGCAAAACCAGGAGGGCGCCATCCTCCGGAAGACCTTCCTGCCGACACTTCTCTACGGGGCCATCGCCGGGATCGTTTCGCTGATGTTGTGAAGCCCCTTAGTGCCGTCCCGAGCCGACGTTTCCCGCTCCCGCTGTGCTTTTCGGCTCCGCAGGTTTCGTAGGGCGTTGAATTACCAGTTGATAATTTTGATAATTGTCATAATTTAGAGCTATGATTTCCATTCGACATTCGTCGGTTTCAGGTATGTCCCTTGCCGAACTGATGATCATGCTCGCTGTGATCGGCATTCTCGCTACGATCGGGGTGGTGACGCTTGGCACCGGCCCGCTCGAGGCCGCCCGAGCCGTGAAGCTGGAGCAGGATTTGAAAGTGATGAACTCCGCCGTGACCTCCTATCTCGCGTCGGGTGGGGATCTCTCGAAGGCGACGACACCGGGTGAAGTGCTCGTGCGGCTGAAGACGAGGGCTTCCGAAGAGCAGCGCCGGAGGCTCCCCGGCCTCGGGGGCAGTTTTCTCGATACCAAGGTTGAATTTGAGTTCCAATCAGAAAAGGAAGCAAACTCGGAGGCTTCCCGGCTGGTCTGGTCGGGGCAAAAGCAACGATTCGAACTGGCCCATGGGGGCGGCCCCGGCATCCGCAGAGTCGTCACGAATGATACCGGCTCGGTCGCCGACGGAGAGCTGGAAGAGAAGCGATCCTCAGGGATGCAGTTTGCTGCGGAAAGCACCTGGATATGGGACTATCGGGATGCGCCCGTGATCTTCGCCGGCGGCCCCAGTGCTTTTCCTACAGCGGAAGTCGTGAACACTCTGCCGATCCCGCTGCCGCTGCCTCCCTTGGCCAGAAACGTCCTCCAGCCTCCTGTTTTTTCGATGCCGGGTGGCAAATATCCCGTCTACGACTTCCCGCTTTCCCTGACCTTAACAGACCCGAATCCCGCCGGGGCAGGGAGGGTCTATTATTCGGTGAACTACGGGAACTGGGTGCTGAATCGCCCGGGGGAAGTTGTTTCCATCCTTCCGGAATCGTCGATCAAAGCACAGGTTGTCCCGGCGGATTCCGAGCTCTGGAATGCTAGCACGATGGTGGAGGAACTCTATCATTCCTACGATTTCAAACTCCTCCCGCCCGAGATTGAATTCGACCAGCCCTACTTCGTGACGAGCAAAACGGCGACGGTTAATACAATCAATGTCACCCTGCGAAACCCGAACGCGCCGGGAACCTCCGCGGTCCTCTACCAGCTTGTCCCGGTGCCCGGGGGCAGCGGAGCGACCACCGGATTCCTGCCCTACAGTGCCACCTTTCAAGTCTCGGCGGGGAGTTATCCTCAGGGATTCGGAGTGAAGACCTACGCCAGCGCAGTCAAGGTCGGTTTTGAGGACAGCCGAATCAACACCCGCTTCGCTACGCAGGTGCAGGGTATCTTCGGAGGTCACCTCGATCTCGACACATCGACCACCCTGTCGCAGATCGCATCGGGAGACACGGATGCCCACACCCACGACATCACGGGGAAATTCGGGATCAGCGCGCTCGATTTCTTTGCTCTTCCCGAAAGCAAGCAGATCGAGATCCCGGAAGCGGTAAAGAGTCCCTCGCAGCAATTCAAGCTGACGGTGGTGAATGCCGATCTCTCTCCGGGAATGAGTATCGTCATCGACTACGAGGTCAACGGAACGAAGCGGGTCATCGATACGACGGTGATCCGCTACGATGACGCTGCGGTCTCTGATCTCCCGGTCTTTTCCCTCGGGGGGGCGGGCAGATCCGCAAAATTGAAACGTGTCCAGCTCGTCATGTCTCAGGATGTGCTTTACGGGGCGGGCATCATCCCGACCGTCACTGGCGCAGTCGGTTCGAACACTCTGGGAAAGGAAAACGAGTGGCGGAACGGAGCCCTCACGATCCAGGCGGTCGCGGTCAACGCCGACGGGACCGATGGTTTCACCACCGATTCCGCCCTCAGTACAGGGGATCACGGGGCGGCGCGGAGCGGAATGCTGTGGGAGGCGGCCCTCTTCTGGCACTGGGGTGGTGATTCCTACGACAAGGTCGGGAACAGATACGTTCCGGGCCAATTCAATACGGTGAAGAATTACATCAGGAATTGAGTCCCCCGTTTATCGCGAGTTCACGGAGGGTCGCCCCCCCTCCGCTCCCGGGCTTACAGCGGGAAGGGAGCGGACCGGTTCAAAGAGGAAATTCTCAGCAACTCGCAACTTTTAGATCCGTTTCCGGCTTCTCATTACGTTCAAAATCAGCCCTGATCAGCAGAGGAAGTTTCCAAGCGGGAATCAAAATGGTCCCAATCGCCAAGCCGAGGAAGAGAGCGGGGAGTCCCCACAACCAAAGCCCCCAAACGCCGAGGAGGAGACCGAGAAACAATCCCGAAAGAATGGGCACAACCGCTTTCTCTATAAGCCCGTGACCGATCACAAGGTAACGGTTCACTTCGCGCCATCCGACCGCTGCCAGGAAGATCGCATGGCAGACGAAAAGCCAACGACTCGCGATGAACTCTTCCCCATACAGTTTCGGGATGATCCACGGACCCAGCCCGATCAATCCGATGGTGGCCCCGGCTACCAGCACCGCGAGATAGAGATAGTAGCGTCTCGTCGCACCCTCCATCCATCGGTGATCCCCCCGCGTTCGGGCATCGACGATCGCCGCCCAGAACGGTCTTCCGACCATCACCAGCATGCCGGTGAAGGCAGTGGTCAACACCATGAAGATTTGGAACATGGCCACGCTGTCGGGACCCGCGATTCGACCCACGATCAGGGCACAAAGCGCAAACTCCACGATATACACAACGATCGAGGTCGCGGAGAAGGAGATACCGTCGCGGATCAATTCCTGCATCGTCGCACGGGTCGGACGCGCTCCACTGTTGATGAGCCAGGGGCGCTTTTTCAGGAGCGTCGCGGTGCTGATGAGCCGTGCCACGATATTCGGCGCGAAGACACCGATCAGGAGAAACGAGATGCTGGGGTGGAACTGAATCCCCACGAAGACTATGATCGCTCCCACCAGATTCCCGGCGGCGGCCCAGGCATTCACGATGCCGGCCTCCATATACCCTTCCCGAACCCGGTCGGTCATGGAAACAATGATGTCACCGAGCACCAATGAGAGACCGACCCAAAGGGCGGGCCGCATCATCTCTGCGAACGGTTCGTATTCCTTTCCGAAAAGTGTCGCAATGGAAACGGTGGAAATCAGCGTCCCGGCCATCAGGAAGCCTAAAAGCGCCAAGACCACCACAAGAACTGCTCCGTTGATGTAAAGCCGTCCCTGGCACGCTTTGTCGTCTTTGGCCGAAGCCTCGGAGATTCCCCGGGCGAGGGCGGGACCGACACCAATCTGGAGCATCGCCACCATGAAGACCGACATGGAGATGGTCGCGTAGACTCCGAACTCCTCACGGCCCAGGACTCGCGCGGCAAGCGGCAGCGAGACGAACTGCAGGACGGCGGAGCTCCCCTTCGAAGCCAGAGAGGTGGAGATCGCATGCCGAATCGAGCGATTGCGATGGTGGCGAATTTTGTGATCGTGCATTCCGGTGGGTGCAATGGCTACAAAAGACGGTGGGTGAGGAGGCCGTATTCCCGACAAGCCTTCAGCACCGCCTCATCTTTCAGGATCGGTCCGGTCACGCTCTCGAATCTTCCGCAGTCAAAAATGTCGTTCACTTCGATGAGAACTGGACCGGTTTCCGAGAAGCCGATATCCAGGCCGATGAAGCGATTGAACGGGCCGAAGCATTTCTGGGCGCGGACCGCCAAGGCGACCGCTTCGTCCCAAAAGGGAAGGACCACATCTGAAACTTTTTCGTGAGCATCAGGCTTGAAAGGAATGAACCGCCCTCGCCCGTCCGAGGTCCGCTCTCCGAGCCTGCCGGTTTCTTTGTCCACCTTCGCTCCGACTCCGCCATGGCTGCCGCTGTCGAGGAAATTCGAGCCGATCCCGATGCGAATGTAGGCGCCCAGGAAGATCACTTCTTTCTCCGGGGTCAAGAGGGTGACCATCCGGGCGGTGTTGAGCGCGCGCCCGGAAAGTCGCGAAACGTCGGGATGCTGGACGACCCATTCCTGCACGACGGCCCGCGAGGGAGTGGAGTATTGGTTCAACGGGATCGGCCTCGCCGGATCGCTGATCTGTCGCACGACCAGTTCGGATGCTTCGCGCTGCACGATACAGGTTCCTTTGCCGCCGGCCCCGTCCACGAGTTTCACCACCAACCTTTTCGCGCCCTCGTTCTCAAAAATGGCGCGAATCGTTCGAGGAAAATCGTCATCCGGTCCGATGGCGCAATATTGAGTGGGCAAAGGCAGGCCGAAGGACTCGCACAAGTGGTAACAGACCTCCTTGTCTTCGAACACGACCGTGTATTGCGGCTTCATCACCTGACGCTCCCGACGTCGGATGGAACGGGGATCATATCCCGACCCGAAGTAGTATTTCCACTCCTTCCGGTCCACTTCCCAGAGTCGACACGAGGCGTAGTTGTCGGGGAAATATTTCAACACAAAGAAGATGTAAAGGTGATCCCCGATGACGAGGAAGACATTCCGTTTGCACTCATTCCAATCCACCAGCCAGGTCAGCGCATAAGGAAGGGCAAAAAACCGGAGAGCCCGCTCGAACCCGGCCGCGATCCCCTGCGCCGTGGCCTTCGAGAACGTCCGGACCTTTTTATTCACCTCTCTGACCCATTGCTCACGCATCGACTTCGGAGACTGGGACTCCACCCCGTCAGGTCGTTCCGGACCTCCGGGTTCGCGGTTCAGTGCCCAGAGATCCCCCAGCACATAATCGAATTCATGAGGATGGCAGCGACTGCGCCCGCCACCATCGGAGAAGGTCATTTCGCCGAAATAGATGCTCCCCTCGGCCTCATACATATCGATGCGCACATGGTCGAAGTCCTCAGCAAGCGTCAGGACCGCTCCGAGCATTTCGGCGTAGTTGTCGATGTCCGGAAAGGGAGTGAGGAGATTCGGCGTGTCACCGACCCGAATCCCCTGGCCAAGATGTTGAACGATGTTGCGTTCCCCATCGTAGAAAGTTCGATGATGCCCCGGAGTCCCTCGCGCGTAATCGACCTCGATCAAGACACGCGGGGCCTCGGGGGAAGACTGCTTAAAGACAAAAAATTTGTAGTCGCAGGGAACTCCGGAATCATCGCCCGGCAGCATTCTCTCCACGTAGACCCGTCGCGGGATCTTCGAATACCACCACTGGTTGGTGATCCTTCCAAAATCGATCTTCAAGGCCCGCTCGATTTGGGCGGAGACTTCGGCCGCCTTCTCCAAAGTATTCTCCCGGATGATCCTCGTCGAGCCGGAGTCATGGTTCGCCTTCACGACAATGTTGTCGCCGAGGCGATGCAACTGCTCCGCTGTGATCGACTCACCCGAATACAGAACCGGAATGAGAAATCTTTCGCCGATTTTTAGTCGGACATGATCTCTCACCGCCAGCTTGTCACTGAATTTGACATAACTCGCGTTCGAGGAATACAGCTTCCTCCAATTGACCTTCTCGCTGAAAGTCTTCGGATTTTCGAAGTCGGGCCAAAAACCCATCTTTCCGTAAAACAGGAGTTTCTCCCTGAACACCCTTCCGATCGGCAGAAAGCGCAGGAGATTTGTGACCAGTTCGGCGGCAAATTCGTTGGTTGAAGCGGGAAACGTGATGGCGGTCATGAGATTGAATAAGTTAAAATTTCAGGCATGAGATAAATATCACATATGAGTCAGCATAAAAGTAATTTTTTATAATTTTTTATAATTCTAACAAAAAATTTGCTTTCCCGGTTTTTTGCCTAAAATTCATAGCCGCACTACGAATCGCATTTATGAGACACGAAACAGATCAGGATCGCAGCACTGGGATAAACGGGAACAGTAACGGGAACGGCCTCATGAGTCGGGCAGTTCCAAGTCGCAAGACCACCCTATTCAGAAATCTCCTCAACTCCGGGGAATTGCAGTTTGCGATGGAGGCTCACAGTGGCTTAAGCGCAAAAATTGCCGAAGAGACCGGCTTCAAGTCGATCTGGGCGAGCGGCCTTTCCATCTCGGCGGCACTCGGGGTTCGCGACAGCAACGAAGCCAGCTGGACCCAGGTGCTGGAAATCGTGGAATACATGGCCGATGCGACATCGATCCCGATTCTCCTCGATGGCGACACCGGCTACGGCAACTTCAACAATGCGAGACGATTGGTCAGGAAGCTCGAACAACGGGGAGTGGCCGCGGTCTGCATCGAAGACAAGATTTTCCCAAAAACCAATTCGTTCCTCAATGGTTCCACTCAGCGACTCGCGGACAAAGATGAGTTCGCCGGCAAAATCAAGGCAGCCAAAGACAGCCAGCTCGATCCCGACTTTTCGGTGGTGGCGAGGTTGGAAGGTTTCATTTCCAATCACCCGCTCGAGGAAATGCTGGAGCGTGCCGATGCCTACGCCGATGCCGGAGCCGATGCCCTCCTGATCCACAGCAAGCAGAACACCGCCGTGGAGATCGCCTCGTTCGCGGAGCATTGGACCCACCGTTGCCCCCTCATCATCGTTCCGACGACCTACATCGAAACCCCGACTCAGGACTTCCGGGACATGGGCATCAGCATGGTCATCTGGGCGAACCACGCCTTGCGGAGCACTATTCCCGCCATGCAAAACGTGTGTCGACAGATCTTCGAAGAGCAGAGCGTCGCCAATCTCAACGGGTCCGTCGCGCCCCTCTCGGAAGTGTTTCGGCTGCAGAATACCGATGAACTCGCCGAAGCTGAGTCACGTTATCTGCCGACCCGCTCCACTCCGACCTCACTGCCGACCAATGGCGATCGCAAAACCCTGAAGTTCGTGATGCCGGCGAATGGAAAGGCCTCCGCGCTCCTCGCCAGGCCCCAGCGATGATAGAGGCCCGTGCATTCGTAGACCGCTTGCGCGAAGCCGACTACACCCACTATTCCGGGGTGCCGTGCTCGTTTCTCAAGCCGTTCATCAACTACGTCATCAATACTGACGACCTCGACTACGTCACCGCCGCGAGTGAGGGCGAGGCCGTCGGGATCAGTCTCGGCGCCCATTTGGCCGGTCGTAAGACGGTGACCATGTGTCAGAATTCCGGACTGGGGAACATGGTCAATCCCCTGACCTCACTGAATTACCCTTTCCGGGTTCCCGGCATCCTCATCGTGACCTGGCGGGGTGAACCCGGGGCGCCGGACGAGCCGCAACACGAACAGATGGGCACGATCACCCATCGTCTCCTCGAAACGATGGACATTCCCTGGCGGGCCTTCCCCGAGGAGGAATCGGAGATCGAGGCGGCCATCGCGGAGGCCGAGACTTCGATCAGGGAACGGCAGCGCCCTTTCGCCTTTGTCATGAGAAACGGGGCGGTCGCTCCGCACGCCCTGACAAACCACGAAAAAACGGGGGTCATCGGGGCACGGCCTGAATATTTCCCTTCAGGCGGCAAGGTCACCCGCACCGAAGCCATTGAAGCCATTCTCGAAGCGCTCACCGGAGAGGAAGTGATCGTCGCCACCACCGGCAAAACCGGTCGCGAGCTCTTCTCCGTTTCCGACAGCGCCAATCACTTCTACGTCGTCGGCGGCATGGGAACGGCCTCCGCGATCGGTTTGGGGATCAATCACGCCAAGCCCGATCAGCGCGTCGTGGTGCTCGATGGCGACGGCGCCGCCCTCATGAAAATGGGCGTGTTCGCCACGATCGGGCGCTACCAGCCGGAGGGATTGATTCACATCATCCTCGACAACGAGCAACACGATTCGACGGGCGGACAGGCGACCGCTTCCTCCAACACGGATTTTGCCGCGATCGCTGCGGCGTCGAACTATCGGCACGCCTTCTCGCTTGAGCGGCTCGAAGATCTCAGAACCGTCATCAAAAAGTTGTCGACGGAGCCCGGACCGGCCCTGGTCCATGTGAAGATCCGCCCGGGGTCACCCGAGAATCTCGGAAGACCCACCGTGAAGCCCCACGAGGTCAAAGAGCGCCTCATGAAATTCATCCACCGACAGTGATGGAGAAAGATTCGGATCATCAGCGCCATCTCCTTTTCACCCCCGGTCCTCTCACGACGAGTTCGCAGGTGAAGCGCGAGATGCTCGTCGATTGTGGATCGCGCGAGCCGCGTTTCATCGACCTCGTGCGCCACATCCGCGACGACCTGCTGCAAATCGCCGGCGTCAGCAAGAGCGCCGGTTACGAGGCCGTGCCCATGCAGGGGAGTGGAACCTTCGCTGTCGAATCCGCGATCGGTTCCCTCATTCCGCGAAACGGAAAACTCCTCGTCATCGTGAACGGTGCCTACGGACGTCGCATGGTCCAAATCGCGGAACGTCTCGGAATTGCGGTCACTTCGCTTGATTTCGAGGAAACGCAGATACCCGATCCCGACGTCATCGAAGCAGCGCTCGACGAGGACCAGTCAGTCACTCACGTGGCAGTGGTCCACTGTGAAACGACCACGGGAATTCTCAATCCCGTCGAGATCATCGCCGGGATCGTTTCGCGTCGCCAAAAAATATTGCTCGTGGATGCGATGAGTTCCTTTGGTGGTATTCCAATCAACCTCGCCCACACCGGGATCGACGTCCTGATATCGTCCGCCAACAAGTGCCTCGAAAGTGTGCCGGGATTCGCGTTCGTTCTCACCCGTCGGGACTTGCTCGAGGGTGCCCGGGGAAACGCCCGTAGCGTCAGTCTTGATCTGGTAGCTCAATGGGAGGCCCTCGAGAAAGATGGGCAGTTTCGCTTCACTCCGCCCACCCATGCCATCCTCGCATTCCGCCAGGCCCTTGTGGAACTGCACGAAGAAGGCGGCGTCGACTCTCGCTATCAGCGATATCGGGATAATCACGACGCTCTCGTGCGGGGAATGAAGGAATTGGGATTCGAAAGTCTGCTCTCTCCCGAGCAGAGCAGTCCGGTCATCACGACCTTCCTCGAACCGAGTGAGGAAACCTTTGATTTTACGGCTCTCTACGAACACCTCGCGGCACACGATTTGATCATCTATCCCGGCAAGCTCAGCGAGACACCCTCCTTCCGGATCGGCACGATCGGAAGAATCAACCCGGACGATATCCGACGCCTCCTCGATGCAATCCGGGCTTTCGTGATCACCGCCTGATCCGGAACCGGAACCGGATGCGTCATTCAAGAGAGTAAGGTCATCGACTCAACCCTGTCGGGTCCGGGGTCATCCGCGCAGCAGCAGTTTGAGAAGTTCGGACGGAATCCGCGTGGCGCAGAGAAGCCCGCGGACCCAGGGATTGGGCTCGTAGGTTTGCAGGAGACGCTGATAAATCCGTATCCCGCGGAGGCGATCCGTGCTGACCTGGCGGTCGTGTTTCCGATGAAAGGAAGTCGCTTCGTTCAATTTCGCCACCTTCATATGATGGGCGTTGAAGCGGAGAAAAAGATCGACGTCCACTTTGATGGGCAGCGATTCATCGTAGCCGCCGAGTTCCTCCACCGCCGCGCGGCGATAGACCATGCTGGAGTGTTTGAACGGAACGAGTGGTGAGCCGAGCGTCCTGCGAATGGCGGCGCGGGGACTGCGGAAGATCGGATAGGAGCGCCGCTTTCCCTTCGCGGAATCCGTATCGGCATGAAAGACGCGGGTATCGGCGTAGAGTAGATCAGTGTCAGGGTTTTGACGAAGGTAGCCGGAGTATTGCAGTATCGTGTCCGGTCCGAAGAGATCGTCCGCATCCAGCACGGCGATGTAGTCGGCGGTGGCCGCAGCATTGGCGCGATTCCGCGCGGCCGAGATACCGACCGATTCACGATTCCCGATGACGATCAGATTCTGCAGGCGATCGCGGTAGCTCGCGACGAGGGAGGCGGTTTCATCGGTCGAGCCGTCGTCGAAAACGATAACCTGATGCGGCGGGCGGCTCTGGCTGACGAGCGAATCGAGCGTCGCGCCAATGAACGGGACCGCATCGCGAGCGGCGATCACCACCGCGATGGTCGGTTCGTCGTGAGTGAGATCATGCATAGGTGAAGGTACGGTCAGGATCTTCGGGTTTTAATTCCGGAAGCGATTCCGTTTCCTCTTCGCTTTCGCGCCTCCGCTTCGGGATCTGATTAAAAAGGCTCGAAGCGATCAGCGCGCCGGAAAACGAATAGAGGTAGGAGTTCGTAATCATGCAGACCCCGAGAAGGACCAGGACGGGCCTCGGGCAAGTGATCCACAATCGCAGTCCAACGAGCAGCAGGCCGATCAATCCGAAGTCGCAGAGAATTCGCAGCGCTTCATTGTGGAGACAGAACGAGTAGATTCCATCTTCGCCGAGCCGGAGGAGATACCCGTCGAACCCCGCGTCCGGCGTGACGAATTCGGGAAACGGGCGGCCGACTCCAATACCGGTGATCCAGTCGGTCAGCGAAAATGTCTGGAGAGTGGTGTCTTTAAAAGTAGTCAGCAACCGGACGCGGTCACTGGTCAGCAGATAATCAAGCGTGAGCGATTTCTCGCGCGCCTTCATGAGAAAGTTCAATGCAAAAACCGCAACTGGCGATAGGGCCAGCCCTGCGATTACGAAACGGGGTCTCCACTTTCGTCCGACAATTTCCGCAAGAAAAAGAACGAAGAATCCGGTGGTGGAACCGAACAACATCGAAAAAAGGACTGCGAAAAATCGATCAACCAGCGTCAGATGAGGACGCGCCAGATGAATAAGGATGGCGATCGTGTAAGAGCTGTAGATTGAAAATTCGACGAAGAAGGCCGCGCGGAAAACATTGCCTCCGATCACCGCACCGTAGAGGAAATTCAGGGCGCACAAACCCAGAAATGCCCGGAGAGCCACCACTGCGGGGAAGCTTTTATCTCCATCGGCCCCCCGGACCGCGAGCCCCGAGACGAGGCAAAACAGCGCGAGCTTGCCTGCTTTGATGACCGAATGATGCGCCCCGTATTGCGAGAATGCCAGAATCAGGCAGATCGCCACCCATCCGAGGAGCAAGAACCACGACAGCCGCAAATCAGCTTTCAGCAACGGCAAACAGAGCCCCAGAACGGCAAGGATAGCCGCGAGTTGCATCGCCGGACCCGCCATCGACGTGACATTCACTGCCACCAACGCGAGGGCTGGAACCGCATTGCGAAGCGACGGATAGGGCAGCACCTTCATCCCTCAGACCGAATGGGAAAGCGAACGTTTTTTGAAAGCTTGTTGTTCCAGCTGCGGCTCCGGGAGTGCTTCCGCTTTACGCACTTTTCGCCTCTTATCGGGTTTTGCCTCCTCAACGGATACGAGGCAAGTCGACTCGATTCCGGCCCTCCTGAATTCCTCGAGAAGAGCGCGGTATTCGGGCCTTGCCTTCCCCTTCCCCAGCGGCAGCAAAAGGAGATTTGATTCGGCCGAGCGCCCTACTTCGATTTTCACGGCTTGCCCGGAAACGAGCGAGGTGTCCACAAAAATACGGTCATAACGCTCGAACAGGCTGGCGATTCCGTTCCGAAAACCGTTCTCGGAAGCCAGGGTATCCATGGGAAGATCCAGAAACGAGAATCCCGGAAGCAAAGGGTCGCCCTCAATTTCCGCATGACCCCGGATTTGAGAGCGAATCGAGATGCACAACACACGAGAGCCCTGACGCGCACACGCCCGGCCCATCGATTTCGAAAGCAGGGCTACTGAGGAGTCCTGCTCGAGCGAGGTGAGATGAATCAAGCGGGTGCTTTGCAATGAGATCAGCAAATTCAAAATTTGCTCGGATTGTTCGAGGGAAGCCAGTTGGAATACCCCATCCGAGTCGGCTCGAATCTGAATCGAAGCAACCGTCGGCAGGTCTAGGATCCCCTCAGCTTGCGATTGAGAAGTGAATGGCAGCCCGTTCCGGTTTTTCCAGAAGATCAATCCGAGCGCATAGATCGCACCCAGGATCACCCCGCCCGCCGCGTAGAAGAGGGTCTGCGGTTTTGCCTTTTTGTCAGGAACGACCGGTCCCGACATCACTGTTGCGAAGGTGGGTGTCACCTCCGGATTTAGATCGAGATCTTTAATCTTCTGTTGCAGCGAGGTGTAGGTATTCCAGTTGCGGTCGATCTCTTCCTTCAAACCCCGGAATTCCGCGCTCACGGATTTCTGTCCGACCATGTCGCCCCGGAGCAGGGAAACCGTCTCGCTCAACTTCGCGAGCTTTTGTGATGCCGCGTCGTACTCGGACTGCACGCTTTTTTTCATCTCACCGGCGTAATCGCGCAGCGTTCCCTCCACCTCGGCAAGTCGGCTTTCCGCCGCTTTGTAGGCCGGATGTCGGGCCTGATACTCTTCTTTGGTCACACCAAATTCCGATTTGGCCCTCGCCTGCATACTGAGCAATTCAGATAAGTACTCGCTGTTGCGATTCGAAAGAATTTGAAACACCCGGAAGGGCTCTTCCTCCGGATCGATCCCCTCGAGGGCCCCGATCATCCCCGCGAGATTCGAGCGCTCCCTGCTGGCTTCATTCAGCGCCGTGCCGCTTTGGAGTATCCGATCTTCGAAAATGGAACTGTCCTGATCCGCCAGGGTATCGGGATTGGCGACACGAAACTCGTTCAGGATCTTCTCAGACTGCAACGAGCCCTCCAGCGCCATTTGCGACTGCACTACCAACGCGCTCCGTAGGTCCGCCTCCTTCTGGTTCCGGTCCTCACGGAGAAGTCCCAAAAATTCCCGGATCAATGCATCACCGATGATCGCGGTCCGAGGTGCGGAAAAGTCTTCCACCCGCAACTTCACCACCCGTGTCGTCGGTATCAGCTTCGTCGTGTAACGATCCCGAATCGTCTTCAGAAGCTTCGCGTCTGTGAGCTTCCCAGGTTCAATGACTTTCCCGAGGAAACCGGGGTCGGCCCGAAGTCCGAGCTTTTCAACCATCTCCAAAATCACCGTATCCGAAACGAGGACCCGCTCGATTGATCGCAGTGAGTCGTCATCGTCCAACTTTGAGTAGGACCTCTCAGGCTGCATTTCCTGATCGAAGTTCGGTCGGAGATAGATCTCGATCTCGGTGGCAAACAGGGGCCGTTGAAACTTGGCGATCCCAAGAGCGAGCGCGAAGCCGAGAACGGGCACCCAGAAGAGGAGCCCCAAATGCTTGCGGAGAAGATATGCCACATCGCTGAAATCCACTTCGAGCCAGTGGAATTCGTCATCCTTCGTTGGTTGTTTTGATTTTGCCATGGCAACAAGAAGTTTGGATTATCGCGCCGTCTTCGGAGGCCGGATCACCTGCCAAACCGTTTCAAACATGATTCTCAGATCAAGAGCGAACGACCAGCGCTGTATGTAAAGGAGGTCCAGCCTGATGCGGTTGCGCACCTGATCCGCGTGAAGCGTTTCCCCTCTCCAACCCCGACTCTGGGCCAGCCCCGTAATTCCCGGCTTCGCCAAATGGCGCAGACGATAGACCCGGCTTTCGGTCATGAGAAGCTGGTCCAGGGGAAGCGGATGTGGTCTCGGCCCCACCAGACTCATTTCGCCGCGAAGCACGTTGATGAGCTGGGGCAGCTCATCAATGCTCAATTTTCGGATGAGGGCACCGCCTTTGAAAATGCGGGCGTCATTCTCCGTCGCCTGTTTGAATTCCCCTTCTTTATCCGTCACCGCCATCGAGCGAAATTTGAACATCTCGAAAGTCTCGCCGTTCCGGCCTGATCGTTTCTGCTTGTAGAAAAGCGGTCCCGGTGACTGCGAGCGTTGCAGCAGATGCACGAATAACATCGTCGGCGGGAGGATCACGAAGACCCCGAACAGCGCCCCCGCCAAATCCAGAAGGCGCTTTATTGCCCGATTCACCGGGTCCTCGAGCGGTTCGCGGATCTGTGTCACCACTGAATAGTTGTCCGCGTGAAAGGCCTGCGAACGAAAACCGAAATGCGAATTAACATCGTCGAGCCACATCGTCCGAAGGCCGAGTTCGAGAGAAATATCCGAGAGCGGCTTGATCAGGTCCCGCCGATCGCTTAGCCCGAGCAAGACAAGAGCCCGCACTTTTGTCTCCTCACAAATCGAACGAAGATTCTCGATCACTCCGATCTGCGGCAGCGAAAGGTGCAGCGCCATCGACCCCGTGCCACTCAGGTCGGGCTCCACCGCCACAAACCCCAAAATATCGGTTCCGGGCGGCTTCAACGAAGCGGACGATTCGTAGAATCGGGAGACCGCCGACCGGGAACCCACCAGCAACGCGCGCGCCCTCCCCTTGCTCTCGTTCCGATACAGGAAGCGATGCAGCATTCGATACCCGAATCGGTTCGACCAGGAGATCCATAGAAAATAGGCCGTGAAAAACACACTGAGAAATGTCCGGGAGATGCTGTCGTCTTTCATCATCACCATGGTTCCGAAGATCGAGACCAGCGCAAAAAATGTCTGCCGGTGGCTCACCGCGGAAAGTTGCGCTTTCGACAATCCCGCAATCCGTCGCGTTTCCGGTGGCCTCGAGAGTTCTTCCAGAATCGATGCGAGGATAAGAACGAACGTCGCCTCAACGTATTCGCGAGCGACCAATCCCCCCGCAAAACGAAGTGAATTGACGAGGGGAAAAACGATCCAGATGAGCGCAACCACTCCGACCAGCTGGAGAAAGAAGTGAAGACGGGCAATTCCCTGAAGGCGACTCGGAAACATGGGGGAGAAAATTTTAGATTCAGGTCGAATCCGGTTTATCAAAATCACGGATCAATTATGATTATTTTATCGGACCTTGCAAATTTCTCTCAATTCTCTCTGTTTATCAAGCTTTTTATAAATTTATTCAATTTAGTGAATTTATATGAATGGCTTGCGAGGTTTGATTTTTAATGATCGTGACTATTTCAGAAATTATAGCAGGAGTTACACGTCTGTTTTTTCAGCACGATATCGCCGCTCCCGGCTGAGCGGGGTATAACCACTCCCCATTTTTCAACCGATTGCCATGCGCCACCATCGGGCCAGCCACACGGCTTCACCGAGTTCAAAGGGAGCAGTTTAGCCGATTCCACCCCGCTCTCGTCACTTCCGGAACGTGCATCCCGTGAGTCGTTTCGGTTGGTCCAGTGAACAGAGCACCGAAGATCTTGAGCGCCCCCCCACACCTAGCTTCCCGGAAACTTGGCTAGGGCAACGGCGGCACGGTCCCATTCTCATTTCCCGCACCGCCAGCCCCCTCGATGCCGATGGGCCCGCTTTTGATCCGAAGGATCCGCTAGCAAGCGGAGCCAAGATCTACTTCGACCTCTTGCCTTTCCCTGCGAAATTAGGTAGGCGTATTCGCTCTGCAGCGCACCCCTCATTGAGGTTGGCTATGTTTGTTTGATCAGTTTAGTTATCATTTTTTTGGGCGGGTAATTATTTTCGCTCGGGAAAGCGTTTTTTTTTGACGGATTCGCCTCGGAGCTCTAAACATCACGTCAACTCTCGACGGCGCTGACCCTCGCCGATCGACTTTAGTCTTCTTCGGGTAACCCACGCATCCCCCCTCCCGTTATGAAAACCCCCCTCTCTCTCGTGAGCCGAGCCTCACGCCGGTGTACCGTCGTCTTTACCGCTCTCGCCCTCGCTCTTCCCTCCGGTCCCGCAACTGCTGCGGATGTTGTCTGGAGCGCAGGCAGCGGAACCGGGTTCTCCTGGAGCGACTTTTTCAACTGGATCGGAGACATCGAACCGGGAGTGGATGGCGACGTGATTTTCCCGAAGCCGATTCCGGATCCGGGAATGTTGGGGGATCCTCAGATAATCTCTCTCTCCATTGGTGAATTGGCCAACTCTCTGAGCCTTTTTGCACCCTACACGCTCACCGGCGGGACGCTCGCGCTGAGCTCGGGAGAAGTCCGGGTGACGATCGGCAATGCTTCCACGATCGAGTCGATGCTCACCGGAGCAGGTGGTCTCATCAAGTCCGGGGACGGCGCCCTGAAGTTGAGTAACGGCACGAACGACTACACCGGCACGACGCAGATTGACGCGGGTTCGGTCATCATTACGGCTCAGAGTATGCTGGGCACGGACACTTCGGCGGTCATCGTCACGGGAAACACCACCCGCTCCGTCGGCGGCGGTTCGCTCGTTGTTGGTAGTGCGAACAACAACCTCACCGGTCTTACTTTCACCCGTGATCTCGCGCTCACCGGTGGTGGTGCGTCCGGCGACGGCGCGGCTTTCAACAGTGTGGGCAACAACATCTTCACCGGCAACATCGTGACCGGGGGCAATGTGGCCGGCCTGAATCCGATCGGCGGCACCGCGATCACTGCCAGCGGCACGCGTCTTGCCTCGACGTTTGGCACGACGACTCTGAATGGCGCCTTGACGGTCGATCCGTCGGGTCAGGCCACTGAGTTCACGGGCAACGGCAACTGGATCGTCGATTCTAGCATTGATGGTGCAGGCGGACTTATCAAGACAGGGGCCGGTCTGCTGGTCCTCTCGGGTAACAATACTTTCGGTGGGGTTCTTCAGCTGACCACTGGTTTTGTCCGAGTTTCCTCGCAGGCCAATTTGGGCGCGAGTTTGGCGAACAACGCGATTTTTCTCACCAACGGTGGCAAGATCGAGTTCCGCACGGACACGCCTGACTTCACAACGAGCAAGCGAGTGCAGTTGA
>Ga0335396_10002515_pt1 | contig 22061 bp, 15 predicted proteins | sample FRY02_FD_205743 | JGI IMG/M metagenome (GOLD analysis project Ga0335396, IMG submission 205743) | Freshwater microbial communities from Lake Fryxell liftoff mats and glacier meltwater in Antarctica - FRY-02 (spades assembly) (version 2) | ecosystem: Environmental > Aquatic > Freshwater > Ice >... | reverse complement strand
TGCACACTCATGTGCGGAAACAGCGCGTAATCCTGAAACACCGTGTTGACATTGCGCTCAAACGGCGGTCTAGCTGTCACATCTTGATCGCCCAACAACACCCGCCCCGAGTCGCTGCGTTCAAACCCCGCGATCAATCGCAGCACCGTCGTCTTACCCGACCCCGACGGCCCCAGTACCGAGAAGAACTCACCCGCCCGCACCGCCAAGTCAACGGGGTGCAGCGCAACTACATCGCCAAATTTCTTGGATACCCCCACGAGGGTGACCGAGCTACCGCTACTAGCTTTATTCACGCCCCAACACTAACCCTGCGCGACTGTCGGTTCCATCCTTGTAGTTGGGGGATAATTACGCTGCGGCTAGTAATTTCTAATTGTCTTGAGAGGTAAATCGGCATAGTAACCCTCGCTGATGTAATTTACTTACAATTGTGCTGACCACAAATTACGATGATATTGAAGATGCCCAAAATCTACCGAGTGGCCGGTTCTGAAACTAAGTACGCCAGAGGTTTCCCCCTTAACAACATCAACAACGCTTAAATCACGTTCAACTATCCAAGCCCCTCGATCAAAAAGTCGATGATCATTTGGGCACAAGCACAAAATGTTCTCAACCACATCGGGTCCATCGTGTGGGCTGCCAAGCGCACGGATATGGGCTGCATCCGAAACAGCCCCACTTGGAACGACTAAACGGACTCCGCACAATTGACAAGTGTCGTCGTAATGTTTCTTCACCCATTTAGCAACTTCCTCACTCCTCTTGATGCTTAGCGCCGTTCTAGCGTGACGGCCGGGAGCATCGACCCCTACTGGCGCAGGAGAAGTTGACCTGTTCGAATCGCGTAAATCTAGCGATCTCAATACACCGTCGCGCTGTTCGGAACTTACAAATAGTTTGCCGATTTCGCTAATCGCCTCGGGAATACGATCTGGCTGCGCACCAAATTCATTATAAACATCGTTTGGCAAGCCAATTAATGGATTAGCTGAATTGAGAATCGATCGCGCGACCGACGAGCTAGTTGTAATTGGGAGATCAAGGCCAGTTGCCTTAAGAACCCCCTGGTTTAGCAAAACCGCAATTGGAGACGAAGGAATATTTTCAGCACCTGCAGCGACAACAGCAGATCCAATTTTTGTACGAATGTCACCCCATGCTTGAAGCTGTGGGTGACCTCGCTCAAATTCAGCAATAAACCAGAGTGCCGTCGCGGGTTGATGCGGTGCTTCCTGACCGTTAACAATAGCTCTAGTCGAAGTTTTTATTAGATCAAGCCATGCGGTAATTGGATCAAGCCGAACTCCATCACTTTGACGGCGTAATACCTCAAACCCAAGTTGCCGCAGAAAATTATTGGCTTGACCGCTCCCTTCGCCACCAGAAAAATCTCGAGCTTCTAATAAAGCACCCGTGGCCTCGCGAACCGCAACACCAACAACCGCCTTTGGCGGGAACCAGCGACTTTCAGCAACCAAGACCCATTCGGTTCGTTCGCCGAAACCCTCGGGGACTTGGTTTGATTTTAGCCAGTCGATTGCCGAACGGACATTGTCAGCAGTAACTCCGTCAGGAATGCCAGGTCTCTCTACAGAAATAGCAACGCCTCTTCGCGGCCCGGTGCGGACTACAAAGTCAATCAGGGCATCGCGATCAACACCAAACTCACTGAGTGGCCTACACCCGACCGAGTACACGTCAAGCTTGTCAGTAAGTTCTCGCAGGCCTTGATATGCAAGCCTCTGGCCATCGGGTAACTCGTGATAGTCAGTCAGGGAATAAATATGATCCCAGTTTTCCCCTGATGGCCAAATTTTATCGTTGTGCAACCATTCGACTTTCGCCGAGATTGTGCCGTACGCATAAACCTCGCCACTACCGTAAATCAAAACCAGGTCACCAACTTCTTTACGCAACCATGCGCGTTCTGCCGGACGAGAAATACCCACCGCCCATATTCTCGCTTTACCTGTTGGATGTGCTTTTAAGAACTCTGTTAAGTCAACTTCTGCACCGGTTTCCACGACACGCCCTGCAAGGTCATATTCTTCTGCAAGCGTAACCAGGTAATTATCTTCGTCAATATTTGCCGGCCGATTATATGGTTGAGTGACTACGTTATGCATTCCATGCAACCAGTTCAGAAAATCGAAGTCGTTGAGCAGTTGAAGTTTTAGCCTTAAGACTTTCTGATCCCAATCCTGCGCTCAACACGACTATGCCTGGGCCCTATTTTGGTACGCCGTGTACTTCGCCGCAGACCCTCGGACCTGATCCGCTGGATAACGCTCCTCATTCAGCGAAATCTTCTTCACGACTTCGTCTGCCAAATTGATGTCTAAAACATCTGCAAGCCTGAGTACATAGGTCAGAACATCTGCCAACTCCGCAGCGACCTGCGCTTTTTTCTCCTGATTATCAAGAGACTCGGCAACTTGATCATCGGATATCCACTGCACCTCTGCCGCAAGCTCGCCTACTTCGCCAACTAGTGCAAGCACTAGATTGCGGACGGTATGAAACTGCTCCCAGTCACGCTCTGCAGCGAATTTGCGCACGAGGTCGGTCAGGTCATCAATCCCCACTCGATTCGAAGCTGACTTCTGACCGTCCATTTGATGCCCCTAATGCCATTGACACACTAGGGACTATCACAGAATTCCCTTTACACACAAGCCAGTCAGACCGTTAGGCCATAGGGTTTTTAGCCAGATATTGCTAGCTATTAGAGGCTGGCCCGGCGGACGTTCAGACCGTGAATCCTGCTCGTCTACGTCCCAAGTAGATTTAATAGTCTGCGACAGAGCACATGGCGTTGTGCTGACCGTTATGGAAGAATTACCGAGGCGACACCTGGCAAAGCGGGCTAGATCCGACCTACGGAGCCGCTAAACAGGGCACGCAGATTGCTTGCCGACTCAGATCAATTTTGCTCATGCTTAGCCACGCTGGGTATCAGTAACGGCAATCTGAAACATCACCAAAACTTCTTCTTCGTTAGGTTCAGTTAAAATGCAATAGAGCGCTTAAAGAGCGCAGACAGCGCACTGTTCGGTCCCATCTTCTTCATCGAGGGCGTCAGAGAAAATCTCCCACAGCGGGCGGTTCATAGGCTGCTTTTTCTCGCGCTCAAGGTTCTTCTCATGGCGCTCCATAATTTCGTCCTTGCGGGCGACTAGATCGAGCAGCGTCTCACCACCGGACCACGTGTATTGGCGGCCCTGCATACCAAATTCGGTGAAGCTCTTGTCGCCCTCTACGCCAGCGTTCTTCATTACCTTTTGCTCAATCGCTACGGCTTTTGCAAACAGGTCAGGGTGGCGCTCAGAGAGTCCGACCCATTCAGATTTTCGTTGGAAGAAGCAGAAATAGCATCCCGAGCGAGTGCGCCATTCATAGTAGGACGGCAGTCCAATTCCAGCTTCATCCAAAATTCGGAGAACACCTGCTTTGTCGATTCCATCCTCAATAAATGGGAACCTTGCCTTTATATTCTTCTTTGTGCTCACGTAGCCCTTGCGGTTTCCTTCGTCGGCGCGTATCGCGATATACGAAATCGCTTCCTCTTCCCCGATCCAAGCTTCGATCGGTTCGATCTTCATTTTGGTTGTGCACCAGCGCATTTGCGGTGACGGCAACGTGCCGCGATAGAGCTCAAAATAATGGTCGAAACCTTTTGTAGAATTTAAGCGCTCAATCTTTTTACCTAGTGCGACTTCAAGCCGATCTAGGTACTCGTAGGTCTCAGGCAGCTCTGCTCCGGTATCACAGAAGAAGTACTCCATTTCTGGAACCTGTAAACGCATGTAAACGGCCATTGCGCTTGAATCTTTGCCCCCGCTGATACCGCAAATATGACGTACTTTCTCAGCCATTTCGAGTCCTCTCCGAATCTTCGCCAATCTGGGATACCAGGCTCACTTCAGCGATGTTGCTCACCTCAGAGAGCATAGCCATGATCGCACTCTTGGCGCGACCAACCTCACCCAGCGATCCAGCAGCCCTTGTAAGGGCTTCAGCCAGTATCTCGCGCAATAACTCCCCTTCAGTTTTGGTGACGGACACGGTCGTTGAAGACTCGTATCCGCTTTGGTGAGTGACAGTGACTCGATACATGTTGATCTCTGCTGTTCGTGGCTCAGCGTGCTCAAATAGGAGTACTTTTAGACGCTTGAATGTGCCTGACAGCTCTTTCAGATTGAATTCAAACTGCGTCAGAATTTCTTCTGACCAACTCTTTGCCGGACTGCCATCAGCGATGATCATCGCTAGATTCTCGGTCCACTCATCGTTAGATAGTTCTTCGCGGAGTATGCCGCCCACAAAAGCCTTCAATTTTTTGTTAAGAACTCGATCGCTAAGCTGGTGAGCTTCGTGTTTTAATACCGCATACATGTCGTCAGCAACGTTGATTGAGAATGCGGCGGCGAGTTGCTGGCGAATTTGACTTAGCAGTACCGGGTAAGCCTGTCTAAGTTCTTGGAGGTGCACGACTAGCAGTTTCGAATAAGTTTCAATTTCATTAGTAGAGGGCACCTTTGATCCACTCCCATTAAGCACGGGAAGCCCGAATACCTGTGGCAAGGTTTCATAAATCAGTACGTCCAGTTCAGTTGCTGATTTGACAGCTTTTCGTAAATCTCGTGCCTCGGACGTAAGTCGAGTCGTACTCAATGTGTAGGCAGGCAGTGACTGAATGTCTCGGTACAGCCGTCGAGCAATATCCAACAATGTCGCCCGATCTGGAGTCGCGATACTTAAACCGGAAGCAACCACCTGCACCGCTGCGGCCATGTACTTCTTTTCAAGACCAAGATTTTTAATCGCAAAATGCGATGGGTTCTTTAGCAAACGTTCAACAACTGCATCATCGAAATCAATTACAAGCGAACCATGCTCGTATAGCAGCACCGACTTTGATCGGGCCGTTAAAAGCGCTACAAAGAGAAGATTGATTAGCCCTTCTTTTATACCGATTGGAGGCATTTGCAGTCTCATTGCGAGCTCTTGCAGATTCAATCGAGAACTCCGTGCATCGGATAAGAAAGATTCAATCTGTTTATGCAGCGGTACCCAAGACTGGTCGGTTGGTGCCAAGAATTGCATTAAGGTCTTATCGGATCGGCTAAAACGATGTAACCCAGTGCTCTGGAATACAGCCTCATAAATTGACTTCTCGGGCGCATAACCATCAATTTTGAAGGCGTAAAAATTTGGATACTTAAGTATTGCCTCACTTAACATTCGCCGAGCACGTGCCCCCTGCGCTGTGAGTTGACGACGAGATATTGTCTCATTGCGAACATGTGGTGAGTCAACATAGACCTGATCACAAACATCGGAGAGGATACGAGATACTCCTCCATTCCATTTCTGCAGACTTTTAAACGGAATAATCAATGTCCAACGAGCTCTTTCAGAATTCCACGTCGACTCAATCAGGCCTAGAAGCATCTGGTCTGCGTATGACTTTCTTTCTGCCAGTTCCCTTTTTGCAACCCAATCAGCGTCTTCGGCAATAGCGTCGCGTAGCACTCTCGAGACAGCAAATGCCTCGACGGCTGCCTGCTTTAATGCATCTAAATCGACAATTGCTGGTTCAGAAAGGAGTAGCGGTTTACTGTCCTTCAATGTGATTTCGATGTTTGGCTTGGAGACTCCAGTCCAATAAACGATGGATCCATCAAATTGACCCATTGGGCTCGCGAGGTGAGCATCGCTAACAACCCGATGCTCAAAAGTACGGCTGAAAGCTCTCAAAATTCCGAACTTTTGACTATGGCGATTCGCTATGAGCGGGGGTAGATCCACCGACTGAAGCAAAATGTCACTCAACGGAGAGTGGATGCCCTCTTGGCGAGCGTCACGGAGGCGCTGGCGTATCCCGAAATCAGAACCATTCCATATCCGATACTCGTCGGCAAACTCTCGGAAGGTGACAAGGCCTTTATTCTCGAGGTCATCGAGAGTTGCACGCAAAGGCGCAGCGTCGTCATCTTTGAGGTGGCAGTCATGAATCGAAAATGCGAGCGTGTCACCGCTTGATCGAATCGCTCCCCCAGAGGCGACAAGGTTTAGAACGCCAATAGTCTTAAGAACCATCTCGTCGTATGCGCCTAACCCACGGCTGTCCCGAACTCTAGTCTCGATTTCAATCAATCGCGAAGCCAACTCGGCTGATCCGACCGTGTTAGAAGCTGATCTCACAAAATAGTCGTAGATGCGATCCAAACGAACAAACGGGAGCGCTCCGCGATTTGCAAACTCAGTTTCTTGAATGTACGACTTAATTGACAGTGGCTCAGCGCTTGAGAGAAACGAAAAGAGCGTCCTCTCATTTTGGCCAAAGCGATTACATAATTCTGGTAAGCACAAGAGCGCAACGGGATGAAGAGGAAAAGACGCAAGGCATGATGGATCAGATCCGAGATCCTTGTTGCCCAGTGCGGAAAAAACACTTTTACGAGAGGCATACCATGCGCTAATACGTTCGCTTAATGCCTTATCTTTCTGGACAAAAACCTCAGATATAAGACGGCGATATTGCTCAGCAGAATCAGTGTACGGGATTTCTTCAAAACGCCCTTGAATTTTAGAAAGCTCACGTCGACCGGATTGCGAAATTCCAGATACATACTCATTAAACGAAAGGTGCTGAAGGGTGAGCAGAATCAATGGATTAGAAGTTTTTGATTGCGCTAACTCGGCTATCTGTTGAAGAACAAACAAATCAGACTCGCTGGGTGAGTCAGAGAATGCTTCTAAATTCTTTCCGAACTCATCAATGCCAATGAGCAGTGGCTTACGCTCAATTATCTCACGAATGACACTAATCAACGTCTCGTTCTTGCAATTTTCGCGCCGTAAATCGGCAATCAATTTTGGCGAAATAGTCAAACGCTTGCCACCGACGTCTATTGCCCCAATCAAGCAACGCCGCAAGGTGCTATTTACCGGTTCGCGCTGCGCTGTAGCAGTAGCCACGATAAATCGACCAGTCGCGCCAACTGACGCCTTTAACCCGAGCGTCAGGTCTTTGTGAACATCAAGGCTAAAGCGTTTGAGGATCTTCCATGCAGTGGAATCTGTCGCCGAACCTTGATTTTCAAGGAGCGACGTCAAAAAGATTACGAACGACGACTTACCACTCCCGTACGGCCCGATAATGGAAAACGAACGGCATGCTAACTGCGATTTTAAGCTCTCGGATATCCGCGATATCACTTCTAATGATCTGCCCGTTGGGATGTAGCGATCAAGGCTGTGACCATCTCGGTCTAACTCAACGTTGACGGAGCGCGAGTGACTTGACCTCGTCCCAATGGAGTCACGTAATTTGGTCATTTAGTCTTTACCTTTGGCGACTTCTTTGCGTGGCCCTTTGCTATTGCAATACGAGACTTGGTTTGGTAGTGACGCTTTGGCTTTTCGTCTTTGGGCTGCTCAATGACTGTGCCAAGCCGTAAGGCTCCTGAACCAATTCCGGCGACATCACTGCGCTTGCCACCGCGCTTAACCCGATAGTAGTCATTAACAATTTTACGACAGACGTCAATCGGTCGCCCCAGAGAATTCAATTGCGATGAGCCTGCAGGGTTGCTCAAAGAAATATCTGGGCTAGACACAGCGTGATCAGCGAGCAAATTACCAATTGCCTGCTCTGTCAGCTTAAGAAATCTACCAGGCGAACACGGATCATTTGCGAGCCTCCCAATCGTCGCCGTAACTGCATCGGGTGTGTGCCGCGCCATGAAATCGAGGCACATCGCTGTAAGCATTGCGCCACTCAAACCAGGCTTTGGACCTAACTGGAAGCGAAAATCACCACGGTTAATCGTGCTTTGCTTAATTAAGCCAAGGTCACGGAAAGGGGAATCCAAGAAATCATCCACAGTTTGACGAACCTGTCGCTCACGAGGCGCAAACATTTTGAGCATGCAATCTACATCACGCTTGATCGGTTTCTCATTATTGAAATTCCAATTGCTCGCAGATGTCTGCTCAACAAGAAATAGAACTAATTGTGATTCTGAGAATTCGACCGAATTGAAGAGATTAAAACTCATCCACCAAACTGGCAACTGGCTGCCTGTTTGCAGCGAGTTCCAGTGCAGGAGCCATAGTGAATTCGGGTTCTCCAAGTAAGGGTCAACGCCGATTTCTGAATCGAATAGATAGCGGCCGAACGGTGTGACTTGGAATACACGCACGCCACCACGGCCAGATTTTGCGAGTGGAGAAATGACGCGAAATGCTGATGCCCAGAACGCAATTGCATCAACCATGTTCTTACCTACGCCCAGAACCATCATGGCTTCGTCCTTAGAAAAGATCTCCGGGTCAGCAATTACCCCGTCATACGCCTTTTTGAGCCAACCGAATCGAGGCGCAAATGTCTGGTGCAGGCCAAACTTCTTGAACGTTGCATCTTCTAGCCTCATAAGTACCTCACGCTATTTCCGCTAAAAATCCAGAGACTTGCCTGACATACGAGACCGACTCATAAATTTTCTGGACAGCAAAGGACACGTCGGATTCGGTGGTTTGACGTCCAAAGCTGAAGCGAATCGACTCGCTTGCGGCAACTCGATCCGAGCTCATAGCAGTAAGAACATGCGAGGGCGAAGGGACCGCCGACTGGCACGCACTCCCCGATGAAACACAAACCTCAGGCATTGCAGACATAATGGCGTTGGCGTCGGCACCAACAAAGCGAATGTTCACAGTGTTTGGCAACCTCGGCGCATCCATACCGTTGATTTCGATTCCAGAAATCTTGTAACTGTCAATCAGCTCCAGGAATTGACGCATACGTTCAGCCAATATCTGCGAGTTGTCGTTGAGTTTTTGCATGGCGATTCTGCACGCTTCGCCAAAACCAACAATCGCCGGAACATTTGCAGTGCCACTGCGATAACCATTTTCATGGCCGCCACCGACTATTAGCGGAACAAGATTCTTAAGAAGCGCCTTGCGAACCAACAGAGCCCCCGCGCCCTTTGGACCGTAAATTTTGTGAGAGCTAAATGCAGCCAGATCTAAATCAAGAGCACTAAAATCTGTCTCAATCTTGCCAACTGTCTGGGTTAAATCCGAAAAGAAAATTGCACCACAGCTGTGAGATATGCTCGCTAGCGTCTTAACATCGTTGATTACCCCAGTTTCGTTATTCGCCTGCATCACGGCGACCAAAGCAACATCACTACCAAGCATTTCAGTGAAAGCTGAGTGATTGACTCGCCCGTCACGATGAATTGGAACTTCTTCAACGATCATCCCACTGGATGCGGCGCCTAAATCGACTGCTTCGAGGACTGCTTTGTGTTCGGTTGGATTAACCAGGATTCGCTTACGGGGCTGCAGACTGCTCAAAATCCCGCGTATCCCAAGATTGATTGCCTCAGTGGCTCCGGACGTGAAGATAACCTCGACTGTCCGCGCCCCGACCGCCTTCGCGCATTGCGAACGAGCCAACTCAATTCCGGAGGCAGCTATGTTTCCTGGTCCATGCTGAACACTCGACGGATTTGCAAAATTGCCAGAAAAGTACGGGAGCATGCTTTTCAATACCTGCTCGTCAACTGGGGTGGATGCATTGAAGTCAAGATAAACCATGTTGACTCATTGTAGAACAAGGGTGTCGTATTCGCAGGCTGCTGGTTCGCCAGGCATCTTGGAATCCTCGATAAGCACCAAAATCTGACTCAAAAGCTCAAGAAACGATCACATCGAGCCTTCGTTCGATGAACGCCACTGAAACTAAACACCTACTTCGCGAGGCCCAGGTATCTACTCGCCTACTACCCCAAGCGACTTCAGTTTCACGGACTGTTTGCTGACTCTGACTTTGTTGGCTCGTACCTGGCTTCGCTAGGAATCAGAGGTAATGACCCGACCCTAAGTTTTTAGGAACTTTTCTGGTCCAGAAAGGCAAAAGATTTGCGGTCGAACACTCACTCAATTCCGCTGATCGAGCTCGACTAGCGGATCCAGAACCGATTCGGCACCAAAATGATCCAAAAGTAAAAACTCGGGATAGACAACTGTCTGCACTCGAGGTACAAGTGAATATTTCTGTCACTTAAATTGACCCTTAACCGAAAACACGAATCTAATGGAGTCCAGAATCCAATTTTTTCACGAGAGACCTCGCCAAATTAGACGTTGCCCCTAAAAAACCGGAAGTAGCCATCTCCTTTAACTCCGAAAACCCAAGTTCACCAAACCCCTGCGCTATTTTCATCATCCCTTTTGAATCCTCAACGATGAAAGCATTACCCGACTGGGCTACCGCGATAGACATCAGGAATTCAATAGCTCCTAAGTCCTTCTGCAGGACACTACCTGTGATGAATTTAACTGAATCGGAAGATGCGAGATCAAGTGGTGGTAAATCCATTTTCGCCCCTAACGCAACCGCCATAAGCCATCCGTCGACCATCCGCTTAAACGGTGCGCCAGAAATTCCGGCATGCTCACCATCACCACCCTGGGTCGATAATTCCTTCAAAACTTCGTGAAATGCCCTACTTGCGAATATATCTTGATTTGCAAAAGGGTTGTAACCAGACAATAACGGCATTAATTCTCTTTCCTTTTGCAAATTGGACAACTCTTGCGATGCGAGCATCCACAAACAAGAACTTCTTTAAAGATACTCTTCGGCTTATTTACAAGCTCCACTGGATAGTGACTCGTGTTAGTCATTGTGTATGACATACCGGTGTACTTATCAAGGATATCCTCTATGCCGTTAATCTCCGAAAAAGTAATGAGCAACACAAGTTGTCGAGAGTTTCTAATTGTATTCAATGCAAGCGACCGCCTCAATGCACCCGAGGTCATCCCTAAGGGGGTGTCAATCACAGTCACTGCGGAATGGCCACTCTCTGCAATCAGCGACAAAATGAAAGCAACTGTAAGTGCTCTATTCTGCGAGGCGGACAAATATGTAATTGGCAGATAATCAACTCCATTCGGACCGCGAACCTCGAGGTCGTAATCTCTACTGAGCGACACTCTTTCTACTAGCTTGTCCTGACCTTCAGGATCGTTAAGGTTTATTTCTAGGAATAACTTGTTAACTCGATCACTGACGTCGTCAACTGTTTGGCTTGTCAAGTGGCCGATCGTTTCAGTAACTACCCGAAGCAAATCCTCAGCTGCGCGCTCTTCTGCAATTAGTTTTTTCAATTTCTTGAATTGTATTTCAAGCTTTCTAATATCTTCTTTGACTATTACAAGTTTTTCGCTCTTGTGACGATGGTCCGCTTGCTTAGTTGCAATTTTCTCCCCAACAGTTCTTATGCCATTCTCAACCTCTCCTAGCTGTTTAATCACTAACTCGAGATTTCCTTCCTTAATCGACTCGATTTTCTCATCAATACTCTTCTTCTTTTTTTCAAGTTCGGCGAGACGATCACGATTATCACTTATATTTCGCTGATTTAGCTTTGTCGCGGAAATCCAGTCTGTTGAACTGGGCTCAGTCTTTCGAAGCGACCCCTTCAACCCTTGCGACAGATTTAGTAATATGGAGATACCGTTTGACTGTTTCTTCGAATCAAACAAAATTTTACTTAGATGCTCATGCCCTGAAGTGCCCGTGGAAACGTCTGCACCACATATGCACTTGCGTTTTTCAAGAACTGACTCCACAATTTCAGGCAACGTATTAGGAATCACCCTATCTTGTTCAAGTTTCGAGAAAATGTCCGATGCTTTCTTAAGTAAAACTCCTGCAATTTGATGGAGCACATCCGAACCATTTAATTGATCTCGCAATGCACGAACGTTGTTCTCCTGCGTTTCTTCAGTCCTATCCATATCAATCACAATTGCCTGACGGTCGTTCTTTAGCTTTCCCCTATCGCCACCACCAGACATTAGAAATTGGTCCCTCTCCTTTTCTAAACTCGCCTTTCGGATTTTCAAATGATCCAATGTCCCTCGCTCGGCAGTCAAATCGATTTCAATTCCTGCAATCGCATCCTCGTATTCAATTCGAGATCGGCTTAGTTCATCAAGCGGCGTATTCGGACTTTCGATTCTTTTGCGTCTGACAATATCTCGAATCGCTATCGTTAAATGCCCTTTGGCACTATCCAGAATTTCAAGCAACAATAACTTCTTAATCGCATCCTCAACACGCTTGTTACCGTCATCTTTGTCGGTAAATCGGAGCGCACTATCACCGTCAAAGAAAAAAATATCACGCAGCCCAATAGGTAGAATACTATTGATAAGGATTTCCGGATAGGTTTCTGGCTTTGAACCATTTCTGGTTTCCTTCAGAACAGTGAGCTGTACATCTTTCACGCTGAATTTTCCCGGATCATTTACGTCGATAACTTCGACACGTTTTCGTATGATGAGGTAGTCTGTTGGCTCTCCAGATTCATCGTCAATTACTCTAATTTTGATATTGCTCTGGATTGGAATTTGGTTATCAATTTCCTGTGGCCAATCTGCGGGTCCGAGTCTTAATTCATGAGGTTTTTGGCCATCTGTAAATCCCTCATCTCCGTACAGACCCCAAATAAATGCACGAAGTAGTGTGGTTTTTCCAGTTCTATTCTCGGCTCGAATAATCGTAAGCGCATTCTCCCCTTCGATTGCAAATTTAAAGGAGACATCACGAAGACCTCTAAAGTTAGTGAAATGTGCTTCTTTTAGAAGGATCATTACATCGACTCGACGATTGTCTTGCTCAGTGTCTCAACCTTGTCGGCAATTTTCCTTTGAATTTGCCCAGGTTGGACAACGTGATTTCGTTCCAACGAAACTATTTCACTTGCCACGATTAACAATTCTTTGTAGTACCCATCAACGCCTCGAAGCTCTGCGACCTCAAGACACTTCTTCTTTAGTACGTCAATGACGTAAATATTTTTTGACATTCCCTTCCCCCACAGCAACGTCGATTCACAGTCTAATTATTCCAAACTCTACTCTACTGGTCTAGATATCTACGCTCAATGGCATGTATGGCGTCATTCGGACCGCCGAATTCGTATTGGTTTTTGCAGAGTCGCGCAAATTCCTTCGCTCGATCAAGTTCGGGCTTTACCATAGCCGCTAAGGAATCGTCGCCTCTATCGACTTCAGGTAATGCAATTAGATCATAAATATCGGCAATTTTTTTGTCGATCGCTGGACACAGTCGCAGAACACGTCCCCGACGCTGTGTCCACTGCCTTTTACTGGTAGTGCTAGCCAAAATCAAAGCACAATTGATCTCTTGAATATTAAAACCTTCATCGAGGACTCTTTTTGCTGTGAGGACCTTTAAATTTCCTATTCGAAATTCGTTTAGAACATCCGAGACCAGCTTCTGATCGCTCGTCTCGTTATCCGTAATTTGATGAAAGCTGATATTCAACTTCGTCAAGAGATCGTTTACAGCGTTCAACTGCTCTGGCCCTTTGTCGGTGCAATAGATCAATGTATGACGAATTTTATTTACTCCTAACGTAACTGTTAAGATTTGTTCAAGCTCGTCGATCTTAGAAGCAGCTGACTCTACAATACGCTTTCGCTTAGCAAGCAATATCACTAAATTCTGACTTGGTGGACCATCAGCATTTGAACCAAACGAAGCGCGGCCAATCTTGCTAGATAAGGCCCGATACTCTTCATGCTCTTCGATCGTTAACAATACGTCGTGGACGTGGTATCTATAGGGGACTAAACATACCCCAATCGCCTCTTCGAGAGAAAACTCAAATACTTGCTGGCCAAAGTAGGTCAATAATTGCTCAGTTCCATCTTCGTCGTACTGTCTAGCCGGTGTTGCTGAAAGGCCGAGTCTGTATCTAACATCAGGCGGTTGAGCAACGAATGCGGTTACTCCAAGATGATGCACTTCATCTGCGATTAGTAGAACTCTTTCGGCATTTTTAGTCAAAAGAGCCTTCAATCTGACTGTTTTTAAAAAATGGTGAGTGACAATAACAACTTCAATTTTTTTTAATTTAAGTTCTAACTCGTGAAGTTTTCTATCTAGAACCCTTAAGTGGTTTATAGCGGAGCCTGAATCAGCAACGTATGGTATTAATCCAAAACTCCTAACATCTTTTTCCCACTGTCGCAGCAATGGCCTAGTAGGCACTGCGATGACGATTAATAGCTCGGTAAGACTTGCTGAGAGCCTCTGGGCAGCGATCAAACTAGTTGCTGTTTTGCCGGATCCGGTTGCCATGGCGAGTATCCCGTTTCGATCAGCTGCTTCCCACGCCCGTACCGCGTCGCCCTGGTGTTTGAAAAGACCAGTTTCCCAATTCAAACCATTGGGTATCTTGAACTCTTCTGACTTGGATGTTGGTGTCTTATCGTCAACCTGGTCGGCTTGGAGTGCCCGCTCGTAGGAATCTAGTGTCGGAGCTGAGCCTGTTCGATATGGTGTCAATAATTCTTTGGCAATTGCTGTAGGCAGATCAACCGTTACGGAATTTTCATCCCTACCAAACCAGTAAGAATTAAAAAAATCAATATCTGTCTTACAACTCTGCTCTTCGTCCTGATTTCTCCAACTCCGTTGAAGAGTAAGCTGTTCGATATTAGTAGACATCCCCGCACTTGTGGCGTTTGCTGACCCATTTAAAATTGCAACATCGTCGTGACAGAAAAAGAAGTACTGTTTCGGATGAAACAAACCGTTTTTTGGTAAGACAAACCTTATTTGAAGTCGATCTTGCCAGACCAAATACGCTAAACATGATTTAGTGTGATTAATTAGAGCACTTTCGAGAGCCTCTTTGCTGTTAAAAGCTTTTTCGACCATAGTTTTCACCAAATCAATTTCCGAAAGACCCTGGGCGAGCGCATCATGATCACCCGTTGAAATCTCACTGCTAACAAGAAGTCTCAGCGGCGAAGCCGTATTAATTAGATATGCAGCAAGCCCATGAGCCAGGTCTCTCAGCACCCCTGAGTTGAAATAGCCGGACATACAGTCAAACTTTTCACAAGTGCTCATTGCGGGAATGAGTACATCCCTTTTGAAGTTATCCTTTGGCCCGTACCATTTTTGCTTCAATTTATCCAGTGATTCTCTCACATTGAAGATTGTAGTTGCTCTAGTGTCAATTCTGAATATCAGATTGAGCGGTCATTCTTAGATCTCTTCAGAAAACCACTTGAATCTCGAACTTGCATTCCATGCCGTTGCTCCGCCGAAGTTCGCCCAAGAACTAGCGGTGTTGATGCACGCTAAACAGTGCTCGTCGCAATCGTTATATGTCTCTATTGCGGGCAAAGAAGAAATTATGAAAGTCTATTTTGCCCCTTGAAACTAACACAATTTATACCGTGACTGAAATTGAACCTTGGTGTCGTTCCTGGAAAAAACAGACTCAGTAGGGATGTAACTGCAGTGAGCACTTACGGTATTCAAAATCCTCCTCCATTGCCAACTTCGCCAAGCGATTTCAGTGTCCGGACCGATGGCACGTTGTGTTGTACGGGGCCGCCAGGGAAGATTCCCCGCGACGAAATCTGTTTAGGTGCCGCAGATAGGGCTTTTGCAAGTTCGCTGAGTGTCCGCTGAGTTTCGGCCTTCCACTCGCCCGCTACTGTCGTGAACGTTTAACGATCCCGAATTTGAAACTTCTGAGGAAAAAAGTGTTGCAACCAATTAATTGCACAGTGCCAAACAGTTTCAGCATCCTTTGATTTCATCGCAAGATGCATACTAATTAATTCCATTCCTTCATCCGGGTCAACTCGCCCATTGTCGTCTAGTTTTTTCATAAACGACGCCATCAAGCTTGACTGGCCAATCACAATCCTTATGTAAGCATCGAATGCTTTGCGATCCAAATCAGCTGGTATAGATAAATACGACAAGTCGACAATTGCATCTGCAACTATTCGTTTATCAATTTCCTGCACCATCCCTTCATAAACATAAAAAACGCTGCTAGGAGATTCACAAAGTGGGACCCAATTCACTCCAAACCGAGAAGTGATTTTGCTAGCAGATTGTTTAGGGGCCAACGGTTCTACAGCTTTAGCTAGCTCTTCTACGATCATCCGCAAATCAGAAATAGTGTCCGACGTTGGTACCGAACTGCTCGCAAGAATCGAAGTCTCAAAATCTTCAATCCCGGGAAAATCTGAATCCAATTCAATCATGATCTCATGATTTCCGCCGCTAAAAGTATTTAAACCACTGTGTGTCAAATTTCCAGAACCAAGAACTACTCTTCCATCAACTCTGTAATATTTTGCATGCAAATGAAAGGAGAGCCGAAGTTCGCTGATTCGGCGTTCAAGAAACAAGTCGTAAATACGAAGACTGTTTAAACCTTTAACAATCTCTTCGGGTCGAAAGCGAGTAACAAGAGTTACTTTCACCGCTTTGTTGATCCGATCCAGTAGCGATTCAAGTAACTCAATGTTTATGAATGGAGCTACTAGTACCACCTCGGTTTCTGAGGCTTCCAAATACGAATTTAACGTTGAAAAAACTTTTGACGACGCAAGTACTTGTCCAACTGCCATTTCAGAACCCAAATCTAAAATCAATCAAGCGGTACACCATTAATCAATACGTCACCTGGTATTTCTCCTTCGTTGGCATCTGGATAAACGATTGGGGTTAAGAACTTTTTCATCATTCGCCCCCAGTCGCCTCTGAGAGAACGCAATTTTTCAGCGTCACCTTTAGCTTCGTCCTCAAGTCTTGACCACGAAAGCAACGTCATTTTGAATGCCTCTTTTACAAGCTCGAGCCGATTTTCTATAGACATACCGCCATCGTCCTCCTCGTAATTAAAAAGAGGACGCCAAACCTGATCATAAAACGGGTGAGAACTATTGATTGTCAACATCACAAGCCCCCGTATCGGGCGCACAATAAAAAACGAGTCAGAATCTGGATTCGCCCCGATTTCAAAGGCAAATCGGGCCTTTTGCTCTAAAACGCGAATCGTGTGCTCGATACCCGGCTGTAAGATCCCCTCATCCTCTGCCACCTTCGTAACTTCTTCGGCGTTCGGCAGAGGTTGCTCAAATGCATCCCCCTTGTGCCCTTCTGCCTCTCGCTCTTCGGCATGTCGTGTCGCTGCGATTTCAGTTGTGTCGCGAGCAGGTCTTGTTGGGTCGAAGCGATTTCCCTCAGTATCTCGACTGAGTAAAGAACGAATTGTTCCCAAGGCGCTATCAATATCATTGAACAACTTCATTAATTTCGCCCTTGAATCACCTTCCTTCTCGCAGCGGTCGTAAAATTCTGTTTCGGATTCTCCTTCGTCCGCTTCGTCCTTCCAATTAAAGTGGTGAAAATCACGAACCGCTAATGCGCTTTGCTTATTCGAGGGAACCCGAAAAAGTCGATCCAGGGACGGTTCGAAATCAATTTCAACCCCCCACCATCGTTCTGTCGGTTCTGAGACCTTTGCAAAATTGGGGTCCAAGTAGAGTTCTCTGCCCGCACGGCAAATTGAATACCCAACATTTTTTTTTGCATGTTTACCCCAATGGGACTTTCCGGCTTCTTGATTAGTCCGATTTCTATGTTCTGTTCGGATCCCTGGTTCGATATATGAAATTCTTACCTTTACAACGCCAGTCTTTATTAAACCAGCGTCGTCATCAAAATAAGAAATGCTTCTATCTTGCTCTGGGAAATCGACAAATTGTTTAAATAATGCCCTATTTGAATAAGGTTCAGGCGTCGTGGAAGGTGCCATCAAATACATAGGATCATTCGGGACTACATACTTCACCGACCGTTCTACGCCATCAAATACATCATGAATCTGAATTGAAACAGTCGCCTCATGAATAAATTTCCGATAAATTCGGCCGATTAGGAGCTCCAGATTTACAGCAATGGCATTGAATCGAACAGGCGTAAGTCGTACCAAATTTTCCCATACGACCAGCGTGCCCGTCCGTTGCAAAACATCCTTTGCCAACTTTTTGGTATCCACATCAATAGATTTTTTAACTGGGGAAGGAACACGTCCATTCCCATTTTTTACTAACGGTAAACTCAAAACGGTCATTAGAGCTGAGTCGATTCCATTTTGCCAACTCCAGACAGAAGTCACATCGGCTTGCGATATCGACGCCGCAGGTAAACCCATACCGAATTTTCCGAGACCGTGGTTAGCGCCGAGCCTAGAGCCATCGCCAAACTTGATGGCTTTCACTAAAATATTGGAATCCATACCAATTCCATTATCTAAAACCGCAATTTTAGTTATTCGTTCGGACCTTCGTTCGTTGAGTTGAACCATAGTCGAATAACAGAAAATATGGACTTCATTTGAATTTGCCTGAATGGAGTTATCAATCAATTCAGCTAGCGCATATTGCGCATTGTTATATCCCTGATCAACTAATGCTGCAATAATTAGTGCAGGATTAAACAGGTCTTCCTCAGCAATTGACATTATATTCCCCAATCATAAGTTATTGAACTTCTAACTTTTCTACCACCATTTTTTGTCCCAAAAATTAAACCCATCTGCGACATTGCCAAAACCTTTTAGCGCAGTATCAACTACTGTAACAACATCAGCTTCAGGATTGCCTCCGACTTTGGATCCACGCAGAGCACGCCCTACCATTTGGCTGTACAGAACGACAGAATTTGTTGGGCGACCAATAATCACACACGAGGTTCTTGGGGCATCAAATCCAGTTGTAAGAACCCCAAAGTTACACAAAACCTGTGGATCTGGCAGGTTTCCTCTAAATTTATCGATCATCATTCTTCTCGACAATTCATCCGTAGATCCGTCGAGTGAATACGAATCAATTCCAGCAGCGGAAAGCACCATCGAAATATGACATGCCGATTTTACCGAAGGGGCAAAAAGCAACACTCGTTTATGTCGACTTGACAAAGCAATCGCCGCCTTAATCAATTCCACATTTCTCTTATTGTCGTCTCCGATGATATCCAATGTCGATTTTGAAAAATCCTCGCCAGGATCGCAACTATTTTTGTCATATGATTTTGATTCAAACTTTACATCTATAAAGTTGGCTTTTGCAAGATACCCTTCGGCAACTAGAAAATCCACGGGAGACTTAAAACCTGGCGCGTCTATTTCAACCTTGCGATAACTAAAAAATTCTGCAAGTTTTTCATCTTCTTCTTCATTTTTCACTGTCCTACCAGGTGTTGCTGTTAGCCCTAAAAGTGGAACTGCACCGTTTCGCGACCGCAAGAAACCAACTAAGTCCTTATATGTTGGCGCGATCGCCTGATGAGCTTCATCGAAGACAATTAGAGACACCTTTTGTGACAAGGGAATTAACTTCTCTGGATTGCCGTCCAAAATGCTGACAAGCTTTTTAAGACCACCAACTAAAAATGTATCCGCCAAATCTCTATTCGGCAGTCGGGCACTTCCCCATACTCGCTCAACGCGTATTGTCCGATCTCCTAAATTACTCCAAGCTCTTTCAAATTCGGTAGAAGCTTGATCGAGTAACTCTTCTGAGGCGGCTAACCATACGACGCACGTACCGGGGTTTTCTATCAACCACCTGCAAATAAAAACCATTGATGTCCTGGTTTTTCCTCCGCCTGTTGGGAGATGCAATACACAGCTAGATGCTCCAGACCTGAAAACCTTCATCACATTTAGCGCAGGTTTTCGTTGATGGTCGAATAATTCATAGAGAGGCGTTACAGGCAAAGTCCATACTTTTTCATATTCACGAAAATTGGGCTCTGGTGGAATTTCTAAAAAGTTAGATATTTGATTACATTGTTCCGATGACGCATTTGAAATATTAAAAGATTCAAGCGCGCCATACGCGTCTATGGTTTTAAGCTTAAGCAAGTTGCATAAATCGTCAGCAACCGCTTGCGGCAGTATCCCAACAACCATCTTCCAACCAGCAGATGATGTTATGAATGTCCTGCCTCCATCGACACCAAGCACTAGCTCTCTTACGGCATTACTTTCGATAAGTCTGTTATCAAAAATTGCGACCAATTTAAGTACTTCATCGCCAAGGTACTCGCGCAGCTCAGGAAGCCCTATGCGCCTAACAAGATCTTTTATGCGCAGAGTCATCTCAGAGTGCTCATTTTATTAAAATATACCATCACCGTTCATGTTGCTTCCCCATTCTTCGGTTGCCTATGACCGATTCTAGACCTCGCCCTCGATGAAGTCGTTGTCTGAATACACGCCAGGGATGTCCAACTCAGGGTCGAGCATGTCTAATGCGAGACCCGACTCGTCATCTTCGAATCGGATGTCGATGAGCGGGCTACCGCAGTTGACGCAGGATGATTCGGGTTGACCACCTATATATAGGTAGCTCGCCGCAGAACGGGCAGACATCGCCCTCATCGAGTTGTTGCGCGACCTTCATGCCCTGTCCCCTTTCGTAATCACGACCTAAGCCTGGGGTGTCGCGTCGGCGGGATATCTCTATTACTCAATTAATTAAGGGGTTTCCAGCCGTGTTACACCCCCCTTGTATTTTACAAAAACACGCAGCCGGGTCGGTATTTTCGCCCCGGTTTCGACCCCAAAGCAATGGAACACCAGCGTAAGAAACGCCGTTCCAGAAATGGAGACTGACATGGCACGTTCACCTTTCACCCCTAGCGAGAGCCAGGCCGCGTTACGGCGCCGCCTTGCGCTCACATTTTACGACCTCGGCCTGGGCGACATCATTAATGCCGCCACTGTCAACGCGACTGCCAAAGGTTTCGTGATTGGCGCTTTGACCAATCAACAAGCCTCGCGCCTAACGAACATGCTCGAAGACATTGCCGTTGCCTGCACCGCCAATGTGGTCTACGGGACGTCTGTTCGCACTCTGACTTCGAAGATCGACATCTCCCATCCGTTGCCGTTTGACTTCACCCCTGCACGCGTGCTCAAGAAGAACAAGCCAGTGCGCTCATGACATCACTTGGCGTTATCAACGAGCTAGAGCTTGACTTCGTTTCGGTGGTTTTACAAGTGATGTCACCCGATGAGATGCGTGATCAGGGCATCACCGTTTCGGTGGTTGACGGCCTACGCGTATGGGCATTCGGCAACAATTTCGGTCAGTTGGAGGTGATTGGGGCGCGGGCAAATTTTGCTGGTAGGTACAACATCACGCCCCGTTTTCTTTATGAGGCCAACAATATGGCCGCTATGGATGACGAGTGCGAGTTCATCATTGACGGCGAGATGGTTCGGGCGGTTTCAACGAGTGGCTCTTTCGAGATGCGCCAGGCAACAATCTGGTCGGTTGTGCCAGATACCGACTTTGAGACTGTCACCACGGCCACGCTTGCCCAGACTGGGCTTCACCACCTTGTCTCATTTGGTACCACTGATCCGGCCACCTATATCAACTCAGAGCTTCGCGAACGCATGACTCGTACCACCACGGCGGTGATCGGCGACAACAGCCTTGGTCTGCGCACCTCATTTTTAGAGTGTGGAGGCCACTCGAGTTTCAGGCAGCAAAGCGCTGAAGTTACTGGGCCTGCGGGTGAGGTTTCGGTAAACCGCAACATTTTGCAACGCATGTGCTCTGTGCTCGAACGGGCCAGCAACTTGCCGATGACCGTAAGTTTTGATGCGGTCAGTGGATCGTTCATCGAATTTTCGGGCGCCAACTTCAGGATCGTTTTCCCGCTGATCGAAATTGGTGCCGCTCGGTATCACGACGAGGTCATCGGGCGTCTCGGCGAAGCCACGATTGAATACACGATCGCCGACGACGGCCGGATACGTGCTCGTTTAGGCGGCCAAGTCATCGAACTGGCGTTGCTCGACGGACGCACATCTGTGCTGCGCTGCAGTGTTGAGTTGGTTAGTGGTATCGAGCGCACGCCCGACCTGCTGATCGAGATCGACCAGCAGAATCAAGGTCGTGTCGGCACTAAATACTTCACGAGCGAAGACTCGGTGTGGGCTACGGTTGACATTCGCTGCGACGCGTTAGAAAGCATGATCGAACAGTTGCACGGCTTGGTTGCCGACTCCGACTTACTTGGCTCGTACCTGGCCTCGCTGGGCATTAGCGGCGATGATTTGACGCTGAGCTTTTAGTTGATCTACTAAACGCATCCTACG
>Ga0335396_10002506_pt1 | contig 22092 bp, 19 predicted proteins | sample FRY02_FD_205743 | JGI IMG/M metagenome (GOLD analysis project Ga0335396, IMG submission 205743) | Freshwater microbial communities from Lake Fryxell liftoff mats and glacier meltwater in Antarctica - FRY-02 (spades assembly) (version 2) | ecosystem: Environmental > Aquatic > Freshwater > Ice >... | reverse complement strand
TCGATCTCGCGCAGGTTCATAACCAGCACCATGTTGATCGCATCGAACAAGCCCGTGTCGCGCCAGGCATAAAAATAGCGGCGAACCGTCGACACCGGCGGAAAGCATTTGGGCAGCATCCGCCACGCACAACCGCTCGCGGCGATATAAAGCAGCGCGTTCACCACCTCGCGCATATCGGTGCTGCGCCGTCGGCCTCCGGTTTTGGCGGGTGGAATAAACGGCGCCGTCAGCGCCCATTCCCGATCCGTCAAATCGCTTGGATACCGCAACCCTTCCCGGCTATGTTCCCGCCGGGCAATATCTGTCCATGCCATGATACAATCCTTCTGCTCGCACAGACGGCTGAATCATAAATGGCTGGTATTGCTCAACTACTTTCGGATCGGGCTCTAAGATCGCAAGACTTAACTACTCAGCCAATGACATTGAGCGAACGGTCTTAAAGGTCCGAGTGCCCTCATAGTCGAACGTCCGCTTTCCACTCAATAGCGGCCCTGCCCTACTTTACCCACCGCCCGATAAAAAATCCGTCCATCCCGCCAACTTCGGGCAGCATTGATGGATCAGTGCTCAGCCAGCCCGCCGCATCCGGCACCAGTCCGGCAGGCAATTCCGCGGCGGTGATCGGCACTTGGGTCAGCGGCACTGCGCCGGTCTGGCCGAGGCCTTCCTCTTCCTCCAGCGAGCATACGGCATAGACCAGCGTGCCGCCTTCGGGCAGCCAACTTGCCGCGCGGGCGAGCAATTTTGCCTGTAATTCGGCAATTTCGCTGATTTGGCGCGGGCCGATCCGGTGCAGCACGTCCGGATGGCGGCGGCAGGTGCCGGTCGCGGTGCATGGCGCATCGAGCAGGATTGCGTCGAATTGTTTGGCCGATTCCCATGTCAGCGCATCGGCGGTGATGATTTCTGCGTTGAGGCCAGTGCGCTCGAGATTGTTGCGCAGTAATTCCAACCGCCGTTCGCTGATATCCAGCGCGGTTACGGTCCAGCCCGCTGCGGCCAGCTGCAATGTCTTGCCGCCGGGCGCAGCACACAAATCAAGCACGCGTTTGCCTTCTCCGTTGCCGAGCAAGCGGGCAGGCAAGGTTGCGGCGAGATCCTGCACCCACCATACGCCCTCTTCAAAACCGGGTAATTCGTCGATCGGAGTGCCGCGCGGCAAGCGGATATGGCCGGGAGCGAGGCTTTGTCCGCCCAGCTCGGCGGTCCATTGCTCGGTTTCCGCATGATCCTTCAGCGCAATGTCGAGCGGCGGCGGTTCGGCCAGCGCGCCAACAAGGGTGACGGCTCGTTCGCCCCAGCGGAAACCCACAGCATCATTTGGAGTGGGGCCTTCGGGCAGTTTCACTTCCTGTTTGTTCAGGGTCGAAAATACCCCATGCGCCAGCCTGCGCGGGCCGCCAGTCAGCAGCGGCAGAGCGGTGGCGATCACCGCGTGCGGCGGCGTGTTGAAGCGCAACCATTGCACCAGCATCAGCCGGATCACGCTGCGCGCCTTGGCATCATCGGACAGGCGGTTGCGGGTTGCGCTGTCGATCATTGCGTCCAGATCGACCAGCCAGCGCATCACTTCGGCGGCAATCGCACGCGCCAGAGCGCGGTCGGCGGGGCCGTTGATGCTGCGCAATGCACCGCGTTCCGCCTGTTCCAGCGTCTCGCCGCGTTGAAGAACGGCATCCATCATGCGCAAGGCTGCGCGGCGGGCGGGTAATCCGGGAGTATCTACCATGGCAGCGCCCCTATCCGTGATTGCAAAGAAGGGCCAGCGATACCATGTTGGAAAAATGACTGAACGATCGACCAAGCGCCCCGAGAACTTCGCCAAGCCCAGCCATTGGAGCAACGATCCCGCGCCAAAGCCCAAGGCAGCCGAACCGACTGACAAGCCGGCCGACGGCGACAAACACGGCCTAAGCCCCACCCGCTACGGCGATTGGGAAAAGGACGGAATTGCGATAGATTTTTAAAGGGGTTTGAAGGTCACCTTCAGCCCATCCTTGGGCTGCGGGATCGGCCACGCCTGCCAATCGGGCTCATACCCCTCGGCAATCTGCACTTCGTAACGGGTCAGCACATGCGCCAGCAGGATTTTCACCTGCATATAGGCAAAGTGCAGCCCCAGACACATATGCGCCCCGCCGCCGAACGGCACCCAGGCATATTTGTGCCGCGCCTTCACCTGTTCCGGCGTAAACCGCATCGGATCAAAGCGTGACGGATCGGGCCAATGTTCTTCCTGATGATGCACCAGATGGGCATTGATCCCCACCTGTGTCCCACCGGGAATGGTATAACCGCCGAATTCAAACGACCGCAAAGCCCGGCGCGGGGTTGATGGCACCGGCGGCATAATCCGCAGGGCTTCCTTGAAAGCCATTTCAGTCAATTCCAGTTTGCCCAGATCGTCATAATCGACCGGTTTGGAATTGCCGGCGTTATCGGGCCCGCCAGTAACAGCGCGCAATTCCTGCCGGACTTTCTCCTGCCATTCCGGGTTCGCGGCCAGCAGCCAGATCAGCGACGTGGCGCTGGAGGTGATGGTGTCATGTGCGGCCATCATCAGGAAATTCATATGATCGACCACCGAATCGACCGGCAGCAATTCACCTGCTTCGTCCGTGGCATTGGCAAACTGACTGAACATATCCTGCCCGCCGCCTAGCTCGCGCCGTTTCAACGCTTCCTTGCTGAAGAAATCGACCAGGAATTCGCGGCCCTTCACACCCCTGCGCATTAGCGTGCCGGGAAGTGGTTTGCGGATTGGCGCGACGGAGGCCTGGACCATGTCGACGAACGCCTGATTGATCCGGTCTGCTTCGGGTCCAAACGGAATACCGATGAAACTGTCCGCCGCCAGATCGAGCGTGAGCTTCTTGATCGCGGGGTAGAATTCCATTTCCGCCCCGCCCCACTCCTGTACCCGCGCGGCAATCCCGCGGTTCAGGGAATCGGCATAATGGCGCATGGGCTCGGGCTTGAACGCAATCGACAGGGCGCGGCGATCCGCCCGGTGATGGTCGAAATCGATCAACATCAACCCGCGTGGGAACAATTGATCCAGCACCGGCCCCCAGCCCTGTTCGGAGGAGAACAGCTTCTCCCGGTCGAACAGCATCAACTCGTTCGCATCGGCCCCGATCAGACCGATATTCCACCGCCCGAAGGCCCAGTTTTTGTAAACCAGCCCGTAGGTTTGGTACATCCGGCGCGAGAAAGAGTGCGGATCAGCCAGCATTTTGAACGTGTTGCCGACCAGTGGCCAGCCCGCTTCGCCCGGAATATGGTCCAGTGCATGCGGCGGCAGCGGCTGGTTCCAATGGGTAGGCGGCGGGACAATGCCTGCGTGGTCGCCCATATTGGTATCTGCGGAATCGTGTGCTGCGGTCGCCATAGATTGTTCCTTACTTACCCCAATGTAAGTAAGTCTGGCGGCTAAATCCAGCCCGACAATTCACGCCGGATAATTGTTTCCAGCATGACCATGCCCGCGTCGCTGGAATTCAGGCAGGACAGGGCGGCAAAATGCTCGCCCCCAGCCTCGGTAAATTGTTCGTGCCCTTGAATGGCCAGTTCTTCCAACGTTTCCAGACAATCGACCGCGAAACCAGGTGCAGCGATTGCCATGCGTTTGGTGCCTGCCTTACCCTCTGCCATCAAGGTGGTGTCCGTGGCCGGTTCCAGCCACTTTGCGCGGCCGAATCGGGATTGAAAGGTGGTCAGGACACGCATTTCCGGTCGCTGTCCGCTCGCCCGTATTTCCGCTTCCAGCAGCCGCGCTGTTTTCTGGCAATGGCAGTGATAGGGATCGCCCTTGGGCAAGGTCCGTTCGGGCATCCCGTGGAAACTGAGCAGCAGCACTTCCGGATCGAAACTCAGCGCATCCAACTGGCGCGTCAGATCTTGCGCCAATGCGGTGATATAGGCCGGATCGTCGTGATAGGGCGGCATGGTCCGCAGCGCGGGCTGCCAGCGCATCTTGCCCAACACTTCGCCCGTTTTGTCCACCACGGTGGCGGTGGTCGCGCCGCAATATTGCGGATACATCGGTGCGAGCAATATCCGGTCGCAGCCGGCATCTTTCAGCCGGGTCAGTTCCTGTTCAATCGACGGATTGCCGTAGCGCATACCCCAGCCGACCTGAGCCTGATCACCCAGCCGCACTTGCAGCGCCTCTGCCTGTTCGGCGGTCAGCGTCGCCAGCGGCGATCCATATTTGCCCCACACCTGTGAATAGGCATGGGCAGATTTCTTGGGGCGCGTGTTCAGAATAATCCCGCGCAGGATCGGCTGCCACACAATTGACGGAATTTCGATAACCCGCTTGTCGGACAGAAATTCTGCAAGATACTTCTTCACCGCTTTCGCCGTCGGCGCATCGGGCGTACCGAGATTGACTAGCAACACCCCGATATTGCCGCTGCGGACAGGTGGATGTTCGGGGCTAAGCTGCTGCGGGGTCCAGGTCATAATCCTTCAGCAAATAGGGGTAGGCGGCGGATGCGCAAGCCCGTTGCGGAATGTAGTGCGTTGGCAATTGCCGGCGCGGCAACCACTGCGCCCAATTCGCCGGGGTCGAACGGCCCTGCCTTGCTGCTTATAAAATCAACCTCGATTTCCGGGCAATCCGCCAGCACCGGCAGCCCCAGTGATCCAAGCCGTGTGGTGGTCGGGACACCGTTAAGATATTCAACAGCGGAACCGAGCGCCAAGCCCATGCCGAACAGCAAACCGCCTTCGATCTGCTGCCGGGCAATGTCGAGGTTAACGATCCGGCCAATATCGACCACCGCGCTCAGTTTGGTAACCCGCGCGCCGCCGCCATCACGCCGCGCGGTTGCAATACAGGCAATCCGGCCCGCATTATCGTCCCCATCTTCATTGGCTCCGATCCGGTGACAGGCTAGGCCCTGACCGCTTTGGTCTCTGCCGCCATCCCACTGCGCCAGACGCGCCACATCCTGCAGGCACCGCGCCAGCCGCAAATCGCCGCCTAGCATCTCGATCCGGTAGGACAGCGGCTCACGCCCATGGCGCCACGCCATTTCATCCATGAAACTTTCAGTCACAAAGGCGGTGATGCCGTGCGCATTGCCGCGCATCCGCCCGGTCGGTAGTCCGATCCGCACCGGCACGTGATCGAGCGCCACATTGGGGATGCCGTAAGCCGGCATGGCCCCTTCCATCACCATCGGATCAGCTTCGCCTTCGGCTTCCTTGATCGCTGCCCAGCTGGTTTTGTTGTCAAACAGTCGGTGGCCGAATTCTTTCGCCGAAGCCGGCGAGGCCATCCGCACCCGCATGGTTTCGATATTCCCGCCGGAACCAAAATTCCCATCGCCGCGACCCAGCTTGGCCGATACCAGCACGGCTGCAGGCATCCTCGGACGGCCCGCCAGCATTTCCTGGCCGCGCGACCACATCAATTGGACCGGACGCACTGCATCCTTTGAGACTTCCTGCGCAATCAGGGCGACTTCGATTGCATGGTCATGTTCCAGCCGCCGGTCGAAACTGCCGCCCGCCGGCATGGGATACAGCACAACATCGCTGGTGGAGATGCCCAGTGCCTTTGCCGCCGCTTCCCGCGCCATTTCGGGTGCCTGACTGGCGATCCACAGTTCCAGCTTGCCATCCGCGTAGCGTGCCGTCGCAGTGGCAGTTTCCAGCGTCGCATGGGTCGCTGGAGCAAAGTCGTACCGCAGGGCGATCTGAGTTTTCTCCATCAGGCTATCGCCCTCGCCCCGCTCCGCAATACGGGTCGCCTCGCCCCTGCGGAGCCCCGCGTCCAGCGCTGCCTCGATCGTGGTGCTGTTGACAGCCTCGGCGACATCGAACCACGGCTCCATTCGCGACACTGCCTGATCGGCCGCCCACCAATTGTCAGCCACCGCAGCCAACCAGCGCTTGCCTTTGACGATCCTGACAACGCCCCGCAGCCCCGCCGCCTCTGGTGCAAAACGGGTCAATTCCGCCTGATCAACCGGGCCGTGCCGGATGGAGGCGTAGAGGATATCGGGCAAGCGGACATCGCCTGCGAACAGATAAGTACCGTCAACTTTGGATGGCAGGTCGAGCCGGGGAAACGCCGTCGGAGCATCTGCAAGTCCAGATATTGGCTCTTCAGAGGCAAATTCGGGCATCAGCGGGGGCGGATCGGGCGGGGTGAATTCCACCGCCTCCTCGACCAATTCGGCAAAGCTCAGTTTTTTGTCCAGATGCAGGATGAAGCCGCTATCGGTGGCGCATTCTTCCCAGCTGATGTCCCATCGGTCCGCCGCGGCCATCGCCAACATCGCCCGCGCTGCCGCAGCTGCATTGCGGCACGGCAATTCATAGGCGTCCAGCGAAGCGCCATCGGCGGTGACGTTGAACCGCCGCTGCTGTGCATAGCGCTCGGCAATCAGATCATCCGGCTCGTCCGCCAGATCAAGCAGGCCAAGCATATCGGGCATCCATAAGGGGGCCCAGCGCGCGGCCAGCGGTACATTGGCATAGGCCCCGCTGACAGGCGCAGGCTCAACCGCGACTTGCCGCCAGTCCGCACCCAGTTCCAGTGCCACGATCTGCGGCAACAAGGTCGTAATCCCTTGCCCCATTTCGAGCTGCGGCACCGCCACTGTAACCACTCCGTCCGTGCCGATTTTTAACCAGGCATCGAAGGCAAATTCACCGCGTCCAGGCGTCAGCGGGGTCGAAAAGTTACGGGGGCGCAAAGTCCACGCGGCCAGCAATCCGCCGCCGACCGCAGCGCCTACAAGCACTCCTCGGCGGCTGATCTGCATAGTTAGTCCGCCCTGACAGTTGAGGGGGCGGCAGAAAGGTCAGCAGACGGATCATCCAGCCATTCAGAAAGACGCCGGGCAATTGCCGTGAACGCCTCTGCCTGCGGACCATCGCCCGCCGCAGTTGGCGTTCCCGCATCGCTATCTTCGCGGATGTTCATCGCCAGCGGAATGCGGCCAAGGAACGGAACGCCAGTCGCTTTCGAAGCTTCTTCCACGCCGCCGCGCCCAAATGGGTCGCTGATCTCGCCGCAATGGGGGCAGGAATATCCGGCCATATTCTCCACCAGACCCAAAATCGGGACTTTTCCGGTTTCAAACAGATTGGCTGCCCGCTGCGCGTCGATCAGGGCCAAGTCTTGCGGGGTCGAAACAATAATCGCGGCAGCCGGCTTATAACGTTGCAACATGGTCAACTGGACATCGCCAGTGCCGGGCGGAAGGTCCACCAGCAGCACCTCTGCATCGCCCCAATGCGCGTCGATCAGCTGACCCAGCGCGTTGCCTGCCATCGGCCCGCGCCAGGCAATCGCTTTGCCCGATTCGACCAGATGCCCCATCGACAGGACGGGCACGCCCCATTTGCTGGGCACCGGGATCAATTTTTCTTTTTCTACCAGAGGCCGCTCGCCCTTATTGGCCAGAATGGTTGGCTGGGACGGGCCATAGATATCCGCATCTACCACCCCGACCTTGCGGCCCATCCGCGCCAAAGCAACCGCCAGATTGGCCGTCAGGGTCGATTTCCCCACCCCGCCCTTGCCTGATCCAACCGCGATAATTCTTATCGGCGTTGGCGGGGGCGCAGGTATGGCCCTCGGCGCCCGGTCGGCAATCATCGCCACGCGCACTTCGTCCACACCGTCTGCGGCGCCGATCATATCCTTGACCGCAGCCTCCAACCCGTCACGCGCCGCAGGCTCAAGCCCGCCGACATCGAGCACCAAAGTGGCGACGCCTTCTTTCAGCTTTGCGGTTTGTACCCGCGCTGCAATCGAGGCGGGAAGGCGCGACTTAAGTTCATCTTGATCCATCGCGGGCATCCCTAGCAGTAATTTCGTGTCCGCAACCCCTGTTTTTCTGCAGCTGGCGCCCTATAAAGAATACATGAACATTTTTACTGGTTTTACCAACAGGATCGGGCTCAGCATGGCTGGCAAAAGCCCTTGGGGCGAAAATACGGGTAGCGGAGGCTCCGATGGGGGCTCTGACGGCGGAGATGGATCGGGCGACAAGCCTGGCGGTCCGCGCAATCCCTGGCTTCCATCTGGCGGCGGCGACAAACCTCGTTCGGCAAAAATTGAAGATATCTTCAAGAAACGCGGTCCGGAAGGCCCGCGGCGCGGCGGCGGAGGCGGCGGCCCCCCTAATTTCCGCATGCCCCAGCGGCCCGGCGGGAAAAGCTGGACCCCGGTGATCATTTTCTTCGTGGCAATCGCATGGCTTGCAATGAGCTCGGTTCATTTTGTGCAGCCGAAAGAACAAGGCATCGTCACAACTCTCGGTAAATATTCGAGCACATTGGAGCCTGGAACCGGTATAACATGGCCCTGGCCGATCCAGAATGTCGATGTGGAACAAGTCAGCACGATACGTGTGGACCGGATACCTGAAGGCGGGGAGCAAAAATTGATCCTGACCGGGGATCAGAATTTGGTCGATTTGTCCTACCTCATCCGTTGGAATATCAAGGATTTGAAGCAATACAGGTTCCAATTGGCTGACCCTGACGAGACGGTGAAGGAAGTTGCCGAAGCGGCAATGCGTGCATCGGTCGCCGAACGGACACTGGACGAGACATTCTCCGGTGCAGGGCGCGCCGAAATCGAACAGCGGGTGCGCACACGGATGCAGGCCATTCTGGACGCATACCGTTCAGGCATTGCGGTGCAGGGTGTGGAAATTGCCAAGACCGATCCACCCGCAGAGGTAAACGAGGCGTTCAAGGACGTCACCGTTGCCGAACAGGATGCCGATGCTGCGGTAAATACCGCGCGCGGTACCGCGCAACAGATCCTGGAACGGGCACAGGGTGAAACGATTGCCTTCGACAAGGTGTATGAGGAATATCGGCAGGCTCCTGAGGTCACCCGGCGGCGGCTTTATTATGAAACAATGGAGCGGGTGCTGAGCCAGACGGACAAAACAATCGTCGAATCGGGTGGGGTCACAACCTATTTGCCATTGCCGGAAATCCGCAAGCGCACCCAAGTCGCGCCAGCGGCTCCAACTTCCGCACAGGGACAGTAAGCCATGGAAAATATTTGGGAAAACTATAAGCTTTCAATCATGGCCGTTGGCGCGCTGATCATAGCGTTGCTGCTCAGCATCGTGATTGTGCCCGAAGAACAGCAGGCAGTTGTGGTACGCACCGGTGAACCGGTCCGGGTCATCAACCGCTTCAAGCCTGATCAGCCTTATGGAGATACGGGTGCAGGCATGGTTCTGAAAATCCCTCTTGTGGAACAGGTGCAATTTGTCGACAAGCGCGTCCTCTCGCTAGTGATGGAGCGCGAGCAGGTGCTGTCCAGTGATCAGCAACGTTTGCTGGTTGATGCCTATGCCCGGTTCCGGATCATCGATCCGGTGCGCATGGTCCAAACGGCGGGTACCACCGAAGGGGTCCGCAATCAGCTGGAACCGATCTTGAACTCGGTGCTGCGTCAGGAACTGGGCCGCCGTACCTTCGCCAATATGCTGACGGCAGAGCGCGGTCAGGCAATGTCCAACATCAAGGACAAGCTGGACGTTCAGGCGCGCGAATATGGCGCACAGGTGATCGATGTGCGCATCAAGCAGACCGATTTGCCCGATGGTACGCCGCTGGAATCCGCGTTTCGGCGGATGAAAACCGACCGTGAACGTGAAGCGCGCACAATCCGGGCACAGGGCGAACGGAATGCCCGCGTGATCCGCGCAGAAGCCGATGCAGAGGCCGCCCGCGTCTATGCAACCAGCTTCGGCAAGGACCCAGGATTCTACGATTTCTACCGGGCCATGCAGAGCTACGATACTACGTTCGCAAAGGGCGAAGGTCAGGGTGAGAGCAGCATAATCCTGTCACCCAACAGCGAGTATCTGCGGCAGTTCCGCGGCAGCCGGTGATACGTTTACAACTGTCGTTCAATCGGCGTTCAGGGCGTATGGCGTGAAACATACGACGTTATGATAGCGCGATCGATGTCTAGAATCGTGGCGCCCTGAAAATTTGGTAATGAAGAGGATTATTTACCAGTGCGATATGCTTACGGATTGACTTCAGCGCTGCTGGTCGGCGGCGCAGCGATTTCTCTGGTCACCGGTTTTCCGGCCGGTGCGCAGGTTGCGCAAAACGAAGGTGTGGAAATGGAGCGGGCCGTGCCAAGAGCAGGCGCGCCGGAAAGTTTCGCTGATCTGACCGAACAATTGCAGCCAGCGGTGGTCAATATCTCCACCCGGCAGCGGATTGAGATCCAGCAAAGTGCCAATCCATTTGCCGGAACGCCGCTTGCTGATCTGTTCGGCCGGCGCGGCCGCAACCAGCCGCAGGAACCGCAAACACGCGAAGCACAATCGCTCGGCTCCGGCTTTATTATCTCGGCAGACGGCTATGTGGTTACGAACAACCATGTCGTCAGCCCGCCAACTGAAAACGCAAGGCAGCGCACTACGGTAGAAGAAATCACCGTGACCATGCCTGACGGCATGGAATATCCGGCAGAATTGGTCGGAAATGATGCGGCATCCGATTTGGCCGTGCTGAAAATTAACCGCAGCGCGCCCTTCCCGTTCGTGAAGTTTGGCGATTCCACGGTGACCCGCGTCGGTGATTGGGTGATCGCCATCGGCAACCCCTTCGGCCTGGGCGGCACAGTAACATCGGGGATCATCTCCTCAGTCTATCGCAACGCAGGCGGCGGCGCTTATGACCGCTATTTGCAGACCGACGCGAGCATCAATCGCGGCAATTCCGGCGGTCCATTGTTCGATATGCGGGGCAATGTGATTGGCATCAACAATGCAATCGTGTCCCCAACTGGCGCCAATGTCGGCATTGGCTTCGCCATTCCCGCCGATGTTGCCGCGCCGATTGTGGAACAGTTAAAGGCCGGCCAGAAAGTCGAACGCGGTTATCTGGGCGTTAGTATCAATCGGGTTGGGCCCGATATGGCCAACGCTCTTGGCCTGCCCAAGAACCGTGGCGAAATTATCGAAGGAGTGGAGCCCGATTCTCCTGCAGCATCCGCCGGGTTTGAGGTTGGCGATGTTGTTACCAAAGTGAACAACAAGGAAGTCATGCCTGACCAGTCCTTGTCTTTCCTGGTCGCCAATATTGCGCCGGGCACACGCATTCCAATCGAACTTTACCGAAATGGCAAACGCCGGACAGCCAGCTTGACCGTCGGTCAGTTCCCTGACGCGGTAGACTTGGCGGAAGAAGAAGAGACCTTCGACCCTGATGCAGAATCGCCGATGTCCAAGAGCGAAGGCAGCGGTATGATGGAAGAAGCAGTCGGCCTGCAGGTACTCGCGCTTACACCCCAGATTTCCCGCGACCTTGGTCTGGAAGCAGGCACAAGCGGAGTCGTTATAGGCGCGGTTGATTCCAATTCTGATGCCGGGTCCAAGGGTCTGCGCCGCGGCGACGTGATCCTGTCCGCGAATAATCAAGGGGTAGGAAGCCCCGACGAATTGGAAAAAGTAGCCGCCGAGGCCAAGTCGGACGGCCGTGAAGCGCTGGTTCTCCGGATTCTAAGGCGCAGCAATCCGCCGAGGTTCATTGCCGTACGCTTCCGCTGATCAACATACTTCTGAAATGAACAGGCCCCCGCGGGTTGTCCGCGCGGGGCCTTTTCTTTAGCTCAACCTCGGCACGCGCCGGCGCTCCGTTCGTTTTACATCAAGAACAGCAATTCCATTTACAGCTACATTCCGAAAAATGGCTGCACTAACCTTCGTTTCGCAATTGTAGAGGCCAATAGCGAAGGTGCCGAGTTTGAAAAGCTGGGCAAGGTCGCCGGGACAATGATTTCGACGGATGGCGATCTCGCCCGCTCAAGCTAAAAGTTTGTAGTCTATCGCTGCCAATTTAGAAGAATTTCGAGCCTGTTTCTCGGTAAGATCGTGACCGAAGGCTACCCCCCCTGAAGAAACTCCGGGCCAATTCGTTTTCGCACTCAGGAGGGAAATTCGTTCCGCGGGTTATGGAGCACCGGAGAAGTCCCGGCACATCCCGCGATGTTCGACACCGCGATAGTCGATACGGTTATCGCGCTATATCGCAGCGATATCACCCTTTACCGCGCTCATTTCGGCTCGGAGGACATGCTTTTTCCTGACGCATGATGAAAGCGAACCGCGCCGGATAGCAGTTCAGTTATCTCTTCTGGGGGCCGGCGCCGGAGTGATTACCCGCATAGGGGGGCGCGCGGATGCAGGTGCTGAGGGAACTGCTGACGCCCGACCTGTCGGCTGGCCGGTTGCGCGGTTCAGGAAATCATCACTTGCGGCTTGCGGTGCGCCATCGGGCGGCGTGGGTTCCGGTTTAGGCTGACCTGACGGCCGGTCAGCCGGATTGCCTTCCCCCTCAACCGGGAATGGCATCGGCCCAGGAAGCAGATCGGGCCTGCCCGGCTCGATCAGATTACCTTGCTCGTCGACGTAGTAATAGTCCTCCGGATCACCGTAATAATATTCGTCATCGGGTTCCAATTGCCAATCGGGCAACTTCAATTCGGTGTCGAATTTACTGATCGGGCGATCCTTCACTGCATAGCGCATGAAGGCGGCAAATGCCTGGGCCGGGGCGCGGCCGCCCTGCAATCCGGGCACGCGTTTGGCATCATCACGGCCCATCCACACACCGGTAGTGATCCCACTGGAGAAACCGACGAACCAGCCGTCCTTGTTAGAACTGGTCGTACCAGTCTTGCCGGCCACGGGACGGCCAATCTGGGCCGCCTTGCCAGTGCCGGTATTGACCGCAGTTTGCAGCAAATCGGTGATCCCGGCGGCGACATAATCAGGCACCAACTGCGTTTGCCGCGCGGTTTCATGTTGATACAAGGTTTCGCCGTCTGCCGTGGTCACTTTGACGATCCCGTACGGATCAACCGATTTGCCCCGTTCGGACACCGCAGCAAAGGCCCGGGTCATATCGATCAGACGCACTTCGGAACTGCCCAGCACCATCGAGGGGAAAGTGGAAATCGGCGTGGTAATGCCGAACCGCCGCGCCATCGATGCAACGGTGCCGAAGCCAACTTCATTGCCCAATTGCGCCGCCACGGTGTTTTTCGAATAGGCGAAGGCCGTGCGTACATCCATCTCGCCGGCGAACCCGCCGCCTGAATTGCGCGGGCTCCACCCGTCAATTGTGACCGGCACATCCTTCACGCGGTCCTCCGGCGTATAGCCCGCTTCCAGCGCCGCCAGATAGACAAACAGTTTGAACGCCGAACCGGGCTGGCGCAGCGCATCAGTGGCGCGGTTGTAGCTGGTGGAAACATAATCGGTCCCGCCGACCATCGCCAGAATTGCTCCGTCACGGTCCAGGCTTACCAGCGCGCCTTGCGTATCGCCGGGTACATTGGCCTTGATTGCCGCCGTCCCCGCTTGCTGCATACCGATGTCAATCGTGGTCCAGACCTCGATTGGTTCAAACGTTTCAGGCAGCAGCAGGTCCAGCTGCGGCAGCGCCCAATCGGTGAAGTAACGAACAGAATTCTGGGCCTGATCTTCCTTCAGTTTGACAGCCGATAAATCGACATTGGCTTCGCTTTGAGAAATACGGCCCTGTTCACGCATCAGCCGCAGCACCACATTGGCACGGCTGACGGCGGCCTGCACATCGGCAGTGGGGGAATAGCGCGAAGGCGCCTTCACCAATCCGGCAATAATCGCTGCTTCTGCGGTATTCAGCTCGGTCGCCGGATGGCTGAAGAACTTGCGGCTCGCGCTATCAACACCGTATGCGCCGCCGCCGAAATAGACCTTGTTTAGATACAGCTCTAGGATCTGTTCTTTCGAAAATTTGGTTTCTATCGCCATGGCCAGCACGGCCTCACGCAGTTTCCGGTCGAGCGTGCGGTTTGAATTCAGGAAGATGTTGCGCGCGAGTTGCTGGGTAATTGTGGAGGTCGCCCCGAACCGTTTTTCACCGGTCGCCCACACATATGTCGCACGCGCCAAGCCAAGTGGATCAATACCGAAATGCGAGCGAAACCGGCGGTCCTCCACCGCGACCATCGCTTCTTTCATCACTTTGGGAATTTCACTGCTGTCCAGCCACTTGCCGAAACTGGGGCCCAATTCAACGATCTGCGTCCCGTCGCGCGCGCGCACAACGATGGTTTGCGCGTTCTGGGTGGCTTTTAATTCCTGGTAACTCGGTAGCGAGCGCGCAGCGAATACCACCGCCAAGCCGAGGAAGATTGCCCCCAATACGCTCAGGCTGACGCCGGTAATGACAAAGCGCCGGAACCAGCTGCCCAACCAAGAGCGTTCTTTCTTTGCCGGTTCTGTCTGTTTACGTGAACCACGCCGCGCGCCGCGCCTTGCCATTGATTTTGCTTACCTTTTCACGCCCGGACACGCGCATGGAACGCGCGATAGCCCAATTCAATATAACGGTGCATAGGCCAGTTGTAACCGGGCGTGAACGGGCAATCGACGGTGGTCCATTTGTAACGGACGAGCGCCGCGGGAAGATAGCGGTTAGCCTTGATCCTTGGGCACGAATTCCAGCGAGGCGCTGTTCATGCAATAGCGGGTTCCTTCGGGTGATGGTCCGTCCGGGAAAATGTGGCCCAAGTGGCCTTCGCATTTGGCACATTTCGCCTCTGTCCGGATCATCCCGTGGGTGACATCGCGGTCTTCCTCGACCGCGTCAGCATCGGCAGGCACAGTGAAACTGGGCCAGCCTGATCCGCTGTCATATTTCGCGTCGCTGGTGAACAGCAACTGGCCGCAGGCGGCGCAATGATACTCACCGGCAGCTTTGTTTTTCTCAAGCTCGCCCGTGAATGCCCGTTCCGTTCCGGCTTCGCGCAGCACATGATATTGCTCCGGCGTCAGCCGCTCGCGCCATTCTGCATCAGTGAGGTTGAGTTTATCGGGCATTTTAATCTCCTTGCGGCAGATATAAGGTTTTTTTTGTTAGCCTCAAGCGGGGGAGTTTTTGTTGAGGCGGAGGTTTGTTTCCGCGGAGTTGTTTGTTTGGCCTCAAACGCCGGCGGTCGCATTCGCTCCCTTAGGCTTCCGCGCCATGAGGCGCGGCGGGCAGTCGCCCTTTGGCTGGCGCAACCAAGATCAAGGTACTTTACCGATGGCTTGGATTGTTCCGGTCCGCGACCAGCGGACTGCAAGGCCGACTGGCTGCCGGGCGGTAGCCCGCCCCCCTCGGAGGCGTGAGCGCAGCGAACTAGCCGCGAGAGAAAAAGGAGCTCATCCGTCAATATCTGCATAATGCGCAGGCGGCTGGATCACTTCCATCCGTTCGGACAGCAGCGGCCGGAAACTGGTCCGGCTTTTGAACACTGCATACCAGCCGCGCGTCTGTTCATGGCCCGACCAATCGATTCCGCCGAGATAGTCCGCGACCGAAATCTGCGCTGCTGCCGCCAGATCGGCCATGCTCATGGTTGATCCTGCCAGCCATGGGCGGGTGTCGATCAGATAATCCATATAGTCCAGATGCCCATGCGCCATCTTCATCGCTTCGCGGATCGCGCGGCTATCAGGCGGTTGCCGCGTAATGAGCCGCTTGCGCATTTTTTCATTCAGCAACGGGGCGGTGACATCATAATAAAAATTTTCGTCGAACAACGCCACCAGCCGGCGGATTTCTGCCCTGCCAACAACCGTGCCGTTGATCATCGGCATTTGCTCAACCGTCTCTTCGAAATATTCGCAGATCGCGCGGCTATCGCTGAGGGTAATGTTCTTGACCGGATCATGCAGCACAGGTGTGCGCCCTGCAGGGTTCAGGCTGAGGAAATCGTCGTCGCCTTCCCATGGATTTTCACGCCACAGTTCATAGCCCACGCCCTTTTCGCTCAACAGCAAGCGGACCTTGCGGCTGAACGGACAGAGGGGAAATTGATGGAGACGCCACATAGGATTGCTCATGCCGTAAGCCGCAGGCATCGTCCACTATCTGCCTGCACCGAGCACAAAAAATCGTGGAGAATCTACCTCAGATGCCAGATGCGCCGAGCAGCAACAGGCAAGCGGGCATGATCTGGCTGGTCTCGCCATTACTCCGCAAAGCCAGCGCTTCTTTCTGCAAGACGGCGGCCACGGCTGCGCGGTCCATCCCGGTATTGTCCATCACCCGCGCGCTGGTGCGAACGAAAAACTCACGGCCCCGTTTACCCGTAGCGGGATAGGCCAGTGCTTCTTTGTCCCCCTGCGCCTGGCCATCAGCGACGATGGCAAACGCTGCGGCGCAGCGCAGCGCAGTGCGATCTTCTAGGTTAAGCTTGTTGGCCGATGTCTGGGCTGCAGCGGAAACTGTCAGCGCTGAAATGGCCAACAGAGCGAATGCGGGGAAACGGATGATCATGGAACCTTTCTAGCCACGCGGACCTTAACAACAGCAGACCGAGTGGCTTTTTGCGCAGGCCCCTCTATCTACCATTACATACGTCTCTTTAAAATCACCCGAGGAACGCCCGCAATGAGCACCTATCCCACTCTCCACATGCTGATCGGCGGGAAGCAAGTTTCCGATGGCGGGCGCGCAACCGATGACGTGATCGATCCGGCAACGGGCGAGGTGCTAGGCACTGTGCCGCTGGCGAATGCCGATGATCTGGATGCTGCGCTGCATAATGCCGCCAAGGGCTTCCGCATCTGGCGGGCAACACCGACAGACAAGCGGGCCAAGGTCCTGACAGTCGCGGCAGGGTTGCTGCGCGATCGCGCAGCAGACATTGCCCAGATGATGACCCGCGAACAGGGCAAGCCGCTCGCCGAAGCCAAAGGCGAAGTAATGTATTCCGCCAGCCTGTTCGAATTTTACGCGGGCGAGACGAGGCGCAATTATGGCCGTACGCTAGTACGTCCCGCTGGCCAACGCTCCGAAGTGCGCCACGAGCCGGTTGGCCCAGTCGCAGCCTTTGCGCCGTGGAATTTCCCCGCAATCAACGTCGCGCGCAAAGTCGGCGGCCCGATTGCCGCGGGCTGTTCGGTAATTGTCAAACCATCGGAAGAAACCCCGGCCTCTGGTATCGCCGTGGTGCAGGCATTACTCGACGCAGGCCTACCGCCAGAGGTGTGCCAGATCGTGTTCGGCGTGCCGGACGAGGTCAGCCGCCACCTACTCGGCTCGCCCATCATCCGCAAATTGAGCTTCACCGGATCGACCGCAGTAGGCAAACATTTGGCGAAACTCGCCGCAGAGGATATGAAGCGCACCACGATGGAATTGGGCGGTCATGGCCCGGTTCTGGTGTTCGCAGATGCCGATGTCGATCAGGTTCTCGATACAATGGTTGCAGCCAAATTCCGCAATTCCGGACAGGTTTGCGTCAGCCCCACTCGCTTCGTGGTGGAAGCTCCGATTTACGAAAAATTCCGCGATGGGTTTGTCAGCCGCGTCAAGGCTATCAAACTCGGCAATGGTCTGGAAGACGGCACCCAGATGGGTCCGATGGCCAATGCGCGCGGCACCGAGGGGCTGGCCAAGAAGGTTGCCGATGCGATTGAACATGGGGCGAGATTGCACACTGGCGGCGAGCGCGTCGGCAATCAGGGATTCTTCTACGCGCCCACTGTCCTCAGCGATATTCCCGAAAGTGCCGAGATCATGAACGAAGAACCGTTCGGTCCGGTCGCATTGCTCAATTCCTACGCCGGAGAAGCCGAAATGATCGCGGAGGCCAACCGCCTGCCCTACGGTCTCGCGGCCTATGCCTGGACTGAAAACCCGGCCCGCCGCCGCCGTTTGGTGGATGAAATCGAGGCGGGGATGTTGGCAATTAACGGCGCATCGGTCAGCGCGGTTGACGCTCCATTTGGCGGGGTCAAATGGTCAGGTCACGGTAGCGAAGACGGCGCCGAAGGGGTAAGCGCCTGCATGGTGATCAAGACCGTCCACGAATCCTGATCCCGCGCACAACACTTTCGGAGTAGCCCCACCCATGAAAACCCGCGCTGCAGTCGCCTTTGAGGCCAAGAAACCGCTCGAAATCGTCGAGCTCGACCTGGCAGGCCCCAAGGCGGGCGAAGTGCTGGTGGAAATCATGGCGACCGGCATTTGCCACACCGATGCCTATACGCTTGACGGCCTCGACAGCGAGGGGCTGTTCCCCAGCGTGCTAGGCCATGAAGGTGCCGGGATTGTGCGTGAAGTGGGCGCGGGCGTGACCTCGGTTGTCGAGGGCGATCATGTGATCCCGCTCTACACGCCCGAATGCCGCCAATGTAAAATGTGCCTGTCCGGTAAGACAAACCTGTGCAGCGCGATCCGCGAAACGCAGGGCAAGGGGTTGATGCCGGACGGAACCTGCCGCTTCAGTTACAAGGGCCAGACGATCCATCATTACATGGGCTGTTCGACTTTCTCCAACTTCACTGTTTTGCCCGAAATCGCAGTGGCGAAGATCCGCAAGGACGCGCCGTTCCAGACCAGCTGCTACATCGGTTGCGGGGTCACCACCGGGGTCGGCGCGGTGGTCAATACCGCGCAGGTCAAGGCGGGCGACAATGTGGTGGTGTTCGGCCTCGGCGGGATCGGGCTCAACGTGCTGCAAGGTGCGAAGATGGCAGGCGCTGGCCGGATCGTCGGCGTCGATATCAACCCCGACCGCGAAGAATGGGGCCGAAAATTCGGGATGACCGATTTCGTCAATCCCAAGGATGTTGGCGATATCGTGGCCCACCTCGTCAACTTGCTTGACGGCGGGGCGGATTACAGCTTCGACTGCACCGGCAACACCGATGTGATGCGCCAAGCGTTGGAATGCTGCCACAAGGGCTGGGGCACCTCGATCATCATCGGCGTGGCCGAAGCGGGCAAGGAAATTTCCACCCGCCCGTTCCAGCTCGTCACCGGCCGCAACTGGCGCGGTACCGCGTTCGGTGGGGCCAAGGGCCGCACCGATGTGCCCAAGATCGTCGACTGGTATATGGACGGCAAAATCCAGATCGATCCGATGATCACCCACGTCCTGACTCTAGACGAGATCAACAAGGGTTTCGACCTGATGCATGCGGGGGAATCCATCCGCAGCGTGGTGGTGTACTGATGGACACAAAAATCGATCTGGCCGACAAGTTTGGCCAGTTTTCCGACCATTGGGCGCCACGCATCGTCGCGCGCTATAACGACAATGAAGTCCGTCTGGCCAAAGCCAAAGGCGACTTTCAATGGCACAGCCATGCTGACAGCGACGAGCTGTTTCTGATTGTCTCAGGATCGCTGACCATGGAATTTCGGGACCACACCGAAGTGCTCGAAGCAGGTCAGATGATCGTCGTTCCAAAAGGCGTCGATCACCGACCCCGCGCATTGAACGGCGAAGTTCAGATGGTAATTATCGACCCCGCAGACACCGCCAATACTGGCGATCATAAGACTGCTACCAAGGCAGTCGAAATCTAGGAGAGAACACTAATGTTTAGTCACGTCATGCTTGGAACCAATGATATCCAGGCCGCCAAGAAATTCTACGATGCCTGTTTCACAGCGATTGGCGGAAGCGAAGGATCGATCGATCCCAAGGGCCGCCTGATGTATGTCCACAACGGCAGCGTATTCATGCTGACCCCGCCGATCGACGGCGAACCGGCAACTTGCGCCAATGGCATGACCATCGGTTTCGCGGTTGACGGCGAAGAAATGGCCAAGGCGTGGCATGCCGCAGGTGTGGCCAATGGCGGCACTGCAATCGAGGATGCACCGGGCGTTCGCGAAGGCGGCGGCATGAAGATGTACCTCGCCTATTTGCGCGATCCCGATGGCCACAAGATATGCGTCCTGAAGCGGATGGGCTGAGCCTAATTGCTCGAAACACAATCTGAAAACCTGAGCTTCGGCGGGGTGCAGGGGGTTTACTCCCATGCCTCTGCCGAAACCGGCACAGAGATGACATTTTCGGTCTACGTTCCGCCTCATCCTGAAGGCGCGAAATTGCCGGTGTTGTGGTATTTGTCCGGCCTCACCTGCACCCATGCCAATGTCACCGACAAAGGCGGCTACCGCGCGGCCTGCGCCGAACAAGGCGTGATCTTCATCGCCCCCGATACCTCGCCCCGAGGCGACGATGTGCCCGACGACGAGGCCTATGATTTCGGCAAAGGCGCGGGCTTCTATGTCGATGCCGTGCAGGAACCATGGGCGAAGAATTACCGCATGCGGTCCTATATCGAGCGCGAATTACCCGCGCTGGTGGCCGAGCATTTCCCGGTGGATATGGCGCGTCAGGGCATCACCGGTCATTCGATGGGCGGCCACGGCGCGCTGACCATCGCCCTGCGCAATCCACAGCGTTTCAAATCTATCAGCGCCTTCGCCCCGATTGTCAGCCCGCTGAATTGCCCATGGGGCGAGAAAGCCTTGGGCGGTTATCTGGGACCAGACCAAGAAGCTTGGCGCGAATATGACGCGGTGGCCCTGATCGAAGCGATGCCGCCCGAAACCCGCGCGAAATTGCCGCACCTGCTGGTGGATCAAGGCACCGCCGACAATTTCCTGACCGAGCAGCTAAAAACCGGCCTGCTGGCCCTCGCCTGCCGCAAAGCCGCCCTTCCCGCCACCATCCGGATGCAGGAGGGGTATGACCACTCCTATTACTTCATCGAAACGTTCATGGCCGATCATGTGAAATGGCATGCGGAACGGTTGGGGTGAGCCAGCCCAGTTTCGCGCGCCATTTTTTTGAATTGCATCTCCTCCACTCAGCTTAGCGTGACAATGCCGGGCGGGCTGTCTACCTGCTTGAACCTTGATTCCCCCAGGAGAAAAAATGCCGAGCCTTAATGACGCCAGCGAGGCAGCCTCGGCGCCGCTGAACGACGGCAGCCTTGACGAAACTGCGGCCCGCCAGACGGACGTGGTCACTGCAGTGCTTAATCCGCGGCAGCTGATCCGCGAGTTGAACGCGTTCAAGGACTCGCGGCCAAGCCGAAGCGGATGGGAGCTCGCGGTCACCCTTGTCCCTTTCCTCTCCTTATTCGCAGCCATGTTGTTCGCTGTCCAAGCGGGCTATTTTTTCGCAACGGTGCTCACCCCGCTGGCGGGACTCCTGCTGCTTAGACTGTTCATAATTCAGCACGATTGCGGTCACGGATCATTCCTCCCCAACAAGTCTGGCAATGATTGGGCTGGCAGAGCGCTGGGCGTACTGACGCTCACTCCGTATGACTGCTGGAGGCGTTCGCATGCGCTGCACCACGCCGCCACCGGCAATCTCGACGCTCGCGGGTCTGGGGACGTGGACACTCTGACGGTTCGCGAATTCTACGAACGAACTCGCTCGCAGCGGGTGCTGTATCGCTTCTACCGCCATCCGCTTGTTCTGTTGGGACTTGGCCCCGCCTACCTTTTCCTCCTGCGTCACCGGCTCCCGATTGGGCTGATGAAGTCAGGATGGCTTTACTGGGTCAGCGCGATGACGACGAACGTAGTAACGGTCCTCATATTGGCCGCGCTTATCGGCCTGTTCGGGCTATTCGTTACCGCCTTGGTATTCTTGCCTGTGCTGCTGATGGCTGCCTCAACGGGCGTTTGGCTGTTCTACATCCAACATCAATTTGAAAACGCGCATTGGGATCAGAGCGAAAATTGGTCCTTTCACGATGCCGCCTTACAGGGAAGCTCTCACCTCGATCTCCCTTTGCCGCTGCGCTGGTTTACAGCCAATATCGGGGTGCATCATGTCCATCATCTGGCCAGCCGGATCCCCTTCTACCGCCTTCCCGAGGTGCTCAGGGCATACCCCCGCTTACGGGATATGAACCGGTTCACAGCGCTCCAGACATTGGGGACGCTGCGTCTCGCTTTATGGGATGAGGGTCAGCGAAGGCTGGTAACCTTCCGTGAAGCGTCGAGGGCCTCCATCTATTCAGCAGCAGCGCCGCAGCAGTATCCCGATAATTCGCCGACAATTTCCTGACCGAGCAGCCAAAAACCGGCCTGCTAGCCCTCGCCTGCCGCAAAGCCGCCATCCCCTGGCGCTTCCGGGGGTATGATCACTCCTATTACTTCCTTCTAGTGGATTGATCGGATCATATGAGTCCGATTGGGGATTCCCTGTTTTGCTGTGATGTGCGATTCTGCGCGCATGCGTACCGGTATATCATTCACCCTGTCTGCCAGCGA